>Ga0190270_10000103_pt1 | contig 37182 bp, 28 predicted proteins | sample Popmic320T_FD_133748 | JGI IMG/M metagenome (GOLD analysis project Ga0190270, IMG submission 133748) | Populus adjacent soil microbial communities from riparian zone of Weber River, Utah, USA - 320 T | ecosystem: Environmental > Terrestrial > Soil > Riparian zone | place: USA: Utah | collected...
ATTTTGTATACAGGAAAATCTTTCAATCTCTACGAGGTGTCAGCATCACCGAGCCCGATCCGCTGGCGCCTTTCCAGGATGAACGCGCTGTCTATCACGACGACATTAAATACTACGCATCGAACGAACCGACCATGGATGGCACGGCTTCGGCAATGCTGCTGTGGTCACTAAAAGCCAGCCGCTGAGATATGCAACTCTTGTTTCTTCTGCTCCTGTTAGTGGGGCCCTTCGTAATCCTTTCGCTGGCGGGTCGCCTGAGTCCCCCGCTCAAACTGCCTCGAAGCGGGCGGGCCAGGGTAGGCCTTTCAATTTTCTTCGCGTTCACCGCAATCGGCCACTTCATCAGGACCGAACAAATGGCAGCAATGCTGCCGCCATGGGCGCCTTACCGGGTCGAGTTGATATATGTCACAGGAGTGTTGGAGTTTCTAGGCGCCATTGCTGTCTGGATTCCTTCCCTGACAAGACTCGCCGGACTTTGCTTGATCCTGATGCTAATCTGCATCCTTCCGGCCAACATCTATTCTGCGATTGAGCGGGTCGACTTTGGAGGACATGCGGCTGGCCCAGTTTATCTGTTGTTAAGAATTCCTTTCCAACTCTTCGCTATATGGTGGACATATCTGTCAACGGAACAAAATTGGTTTCATACTCGCTCTGCCCTTTTCAGCACCATCTCATGAAACTGAGTACTGATGGAGTTTGATTCAGGCTACTTAATTTCAGAACGAGAGCGCGGCAGGGGGGGTGCTTTAGGCTACTCAACACTAAGCAATTAAGCCTTTGTATTTGACCGCTACCTTAAGCATCCGGCGCTAACCGCGCTCTCGTTCTGTAATTGCTCAAGCGAAACTGCACGGACCATGAAACAGATAGGAATTGACATCCCACGCGGCTTGGCATAAGAACATTCCCGCTTTCTCAATTGAATTCGCTAATAAAATCTCGACTGAATCGGAACATCCTCATTACCGCGAAAAGGAGCCCCATGAACTTCCGAAGAACCCTTATGCTGTGCACGGTCAATCTGATTCTCCTAACATTCTTTACCGGCAACGGTTTGACCTATACGCAAACTGTACCGCAACCCAACCCCGTGCTGGTCTTTACCGGCGGCGAGCCTTTTAGACAGGGCGGGAAAGACTTCACGCGTTACCACTACTTTGTTGAAAATTCTGCCAACTTTCCAAATGAGCTTTTCGCGGCAGCGCCAAGCCTGCCTCCATGCGGCGCCAACTCAAAGGCCTCGCGCACATGGGTAGACATTTACGACTCCACCGGGAAAAGGCTCAACGGATTTTGCGCGCTAAGCAAATCAAGTGACCTTAACAAGATATGGTTCGCGATTGAACAAAATGTTATTCCTCCGAGCTATGTCTATATCGAATTGAACGATCGACAGACAAACGCCAAGTACAAATCGAATCTCGCTGAAACCACGCAGTGAGTTTTCATGCGGGCATTCGTGTGTGAAGAAGCACCCAGGTCAATGCGACGCGGGGCATAGCCGACGGTGAACGAGTCCAAGCCCGCGGTAGCGGGCGTTAAAGTAAAGCCTGGGTGGAGCGGAACGGAACCCCAGGAACCGTCGACGAGATCAGTCAAAGCCCGCGAAGCGGCCGGCAGCAGAATCAATGCGTTCTTGTTGTCGCGTCTGCTGTCGCCCGCTCCACGGGCTCTGCAAGTTTTGGGTTTCGATCCTGGGGTTCCGCTAACGCCCGCGACCGCGGGGCTTGGACTCGTTATCCTGTTGGAGAGTCTTCCCGTCGACTTTTTGTGCAAAGCTCAACTATTCATCAGGCTGGCACTACAAAAGCGTAAACAAATGAGACTGGGTTACACTGCCGGGCATGGATTGGATTGACATAATTCAGTGGCCGGCAATGGCCGTGACTGTGGTTGCAGCGTGGCTAATAGCTTCGCAAAGAAAGTTCAAAAGAAACTGGGCCTTCTGGCTGTTTCTGCTGAGTAATCTGCTATGGATAGTTTGGGGCTGGCACGACCGTGCGTACGCACTGATTTTTCTGCAACTCTGTCTCGGATTCCTTAACATACGCGGCGCCATGAAGAACCGCGCCGGTCAATAGGCCAGGGAGGATAAATCTGAACAGTAGATTCTGTTTCGCCGCTTGCTCCGTGCTGGTGCTTCTTCTGGCATTCGCAGCGTCCACTCCTGTAGTCCCACAGTTTCAAACCCCGGAAAAACCGCAGCTACGCTGGTACAAAGGAAATACCCACACCCACACCTTGAACAGCGATGGGGATTCCACGCCTGACGACGTTGTTCGTTGGTATCGCGAGAATGGTTACCAATTTCTGGTGCTCACCGATCATAACTTTGTCACCAGCGTTGATGGTCTCAATGCGCTCCATTCGGCTGACGGGAAGTTCATCGTAATCAAGGGCGAGGAGATTAGCGACGTGTTTGCAGGTAAACCTATCCACGTGAATGGTCTCAACATCTCACGTACGGTTGAACCTCAGCATGGAACGAGCGTACTCGATACCATTCAACGGAACGTTGATGCCGTGCGCGCCGCTGCCGGAGTGCCACACATCAACCATCCCAATTACGGATGGGCAATTACAGCGGATGATCTCAAACAAGTTCAGAATGACAAGCTCTTTGAGATCTATAACGGTCATCATCTAGTGAACAACGAGGGTGGCGGCGGGATACCCGGGCTTGAAGAAGTTTGGGACATCATTCTCTCCAGCGGAAAATTGCTTTATGGAATTGCGGTCGACGATGCACACACCTTCAAGCAGCCGTGGAATAGAAACAGCGCGCGGCCAGGCCAGGGATGGGTCGTGGTTAGATCTTCACGACTGACCACTGAGGCGATACTTGAAGCGCTGGAGCGTGGAGATTTTTATGCCTCCACGGGTGTAGAGCTAACCGACTATCAGGCTAACGATGGAGAGATAAAGATCACTATCAAGCCACAAGGCTCGAGCAAGTATCGGGTGCAGTTTATCGGCGCAGGCGGACGTTTGCTAAAGGAAGCGATCACAACCACCGCGGAATATCAGTTCCGTGGTGATGAAACTTATGTGCGCGCCAAAATTTTGGAGTCAAACGGCAAGGTGGCGTGGACTCAACCGGTGTGGCGAAAGCCCAAATAGAAAATGGGAACCATGGCTAGCCCGCGGGAGCGGGCGGTAGCGTAGAGCCTTGGGGTGGAGCGAAGCGGAACCCCAGGAACCAATAGCATTTTAAAAAAGCTGAGCCCGCGGTAGTGGGCGGCAGCCGTGTCGCGGGAAGGCTGTCGCCGCGCTTCGCGGGCTCTAATCATGTTTAGACCATCAACCTGGGGTTCCGCTCCGCTCCACCCCAGGCTCTATGCTATCGCCCGCTATCGCGGGCTGAAACTCGGACCGACCTGAGAGAACCAACGGATCCTTTACCGAATCTCTATGTCGGCCACTACCGGGATGTGATCCGAAGCCAAGGTATTCACGACCCACGCCTTCTTTGTCCTGACCTTATCCGAACGCCTCGTGAAAATGTAATCAATCCGCTTAACCGGCTTATCTGCCGGGTAACTCAATCCTGCGTCTTTGGCGCGGCCGCGGAGCCATGCATCTTCAAATCCCGCCAGCATTAGCTTGTAAGTGTTTCCCGTTGGTTCGTCATTGAAATCACCAACCACGATCAGCTGTCCCCTCACGTTCTCAAGAAACTTCAACATCTGTTCTGCTTCAAAGAGACGGCCGTCATCAAATTGGTAATCGAGATGCGTGGTCACAAAGTTGATGATCTTGCCTCCGCCTGTATCTACCTCAACGCGGAGCATTCCTCTTCTCTCAGCTTCCCGACGGTTCTCGTATTTACGATGATCAATCTGCCGAATCGGAAAACGAGATAAAACCGCGACCCCGTACTGGCCACCTTGGTAGTCCAGATTGTGCGCGAAGGCATACTGCATCCCGGTCAGTCCCGCGAGCTCCACAATCTCGTCCTTGCCTTCAGTGCGTTTCACTCCGCGGTCCACTTCCTGCAGGCCAACCAGATCAGGATTCTCTTTCTTAATCACGTCGGCAATGCGTTGCAGGTCAAGCTTTTTGTCCATTCCGACGCCAACATGAATGTTGTAAGTCATGACGCGAAGGGTTTTCCTTGCTGCCAACGAAGATCGACCGCTGGAAGTAAATGATGTGAGAATGCAGACCAGCAAGAAGAAAAGCATGCCTGAAACTAAACTGCGCAGCAGGTCTTGACTCAGGGTGCGTTCAGTTTTGACTTTTGTCATCATTGCAGTCTCAGGATACGGAATGGGTATTCCAGTCTATGAACTATCGGATTCCCTTGGCTAGCTTTTAAAGTCCATGTTTGTGAAACCGTGGCGCTCGCTTTAACATGACGATTCCTGTTTAAAATCCAACTGAGTGCTTTCAGTCCGTGGGAAGCAAGCTGAAGCTTGAGCTCTGACCCTCTTCAAGTTCTGTCACTCGTGGCTGCGGCTTTTGCGGCTGGAGTGATCAATTCGATTGCCGGCGGCGGCACACTCATAACATTTCCGGTTTTGCTCTGGATGGGGTTGGACGCCAAGGTGGCTAACGCTACGAGCACGGTGGCTTTGTGGCCGGGACTATTTGGCGGCCTGTTTGGTTACCGAAAAGAGCTGGAGAACAGTTCAGCGATTCTCTTGCGGCTGGGAATCACCAGTGTGATCGGGGGTGCGATTGGCGCGTGGCTTTTGATCTGGACGCCCTCTCCGATCTTTGCGCGCCTGGTTCCCTTTCTGATCCTGTTCGCCACGATTCTGTTTATGGCCCAGGGCGCCATCAATCGTCGCTTGCGTCTTCAGCCGATTGTGGCCGAACCAAAAGTGGGGTGGTGGTTAGGAGCCATCGTGTTTCAGTTTTTCTCCTCCATGTACGGAGGTTACTTTGGCGCCGGCAACGGCATTCTAATGCTCGCAGCGCTTGGCCTGCTCGGCTTGCAGGACATTAACCGGGCCAATGGAATCAAGAACTTCCTGGGCATCTGCATTAACAGCATCGCGGTGCTGAGCTTTGCGTTAACTGATCTAGTTGTCTGGCCCATCGCGATGATGATGGCCGGCGCCGCTTTGATTGGCGGTTATGCTGGTTCGAAGGGCGCGGTTCGTGTCGGACAGAGCGTTGTGCGCAAAGCGATTGTCGTGATCGGGTTCGTAATCACGTTTGTAATGGTCTGGGAACTGTGGCATTAGGAATTCTCGTTGGCCACCTCTAGGTAAGGAAGGAGAGCTTGCCCCCGCTCTTCAGTGAGTAACAAGCTCTTGTGGGAACACCAAAGAGCGGGGCAAGCCCACCTTCCATACCTCGAGGTTATCGAGATCCGCTTTGATTCAAATGGCAACCCTGACCAACACCAAACTTCCGCGCGAGTTTTACACGCGGACCAATGTTCTTACAGTCGCTCGCGAATTACTTGGAAAACTTCTTGTAGTTCCCGCGCGTGGAGGCCGCCGCGTCTCGGGCGTCATCGTTGAAGCTGAGGCTTATCGTGGTCCCCAGGACCGTGCGGCCCATTCTTATGGCGGTCGCAGGACGCAACGAACGGAGCCTATGTATGCAATTGGCGGCACAGCTTACGTGTTTTTTGTTTACGGGATGTACAACCAATTCAATGTCGTCACCAACGTGGCCGACACGCCTCACGCGGTCTTGATCCGAGCCCTCGAACCTGTGGAGGGAATTGAGTTGATGCGCAAGCGACGTCATCAGCAACCGGACCACAACCTTACAAATGGTCCAGGCAAACTCTGCATCGCATTGGATATCGATCGCCGACTCGACGGCGCTGACTTGCTGGGCAATCGTGTTTGGCTCGAAGGAGGCGAACGCATTCCGCGTTCGCGAACCATGTCCGGGCCGCGGATAGGAATCGATTATGCCGAGGAGTGGGTTGATAAGCCCTGGCGCTTTTGGATTAAGGACAATCCCTTTGTCAGCAGATGATGCCGCCAAGGCAACTACCACGACCCGTTTAAATTTGTAGGGGCGTCACTCCGTGGGCGCCCCTCCTTTCGGCTTCACGCTCCTCGCGAAACATTGCGGCAATCGCATCGAAGGGGTGCCCACGGAGTGGCACGCCTACAAATTAGGGCGAGTGAGCGTGCTTGTTTGCTGAATCAACCCTGCCAGCGTTATCTTGAGCTATTCCCCCAACATCGAAAGGTAACGATCATGAAGAATCTTCTTCTGCTTGCAGCTACTGCTATGCTTTTGTTCACCGCGTGCACACAACAAACCACCGCTCCGACCAGCCAATCAAATAACGACGCGGATTTCAAAAAAATACACGACGAATATGTCGTGGAGTTCTTGCGCCGCAATCCGACCGTCAACACCTACCTGGGCGGCTCTGGACTGGATCCTAAACTGCGCGAAGTGGATGGCACGTTGCGTAACCACTCTGCCGATGCGTTGCGAGAAGAAGATCGCTGGCTGGCCAGCACAAAGACTTCGATTGAGGGGGTTAATGCAGCCTCGCTATTGCCGGCCCAACGAATCAATCGCGAAGTTGCCCTGGCCCAAATAAATTTTCTGTTACGCCAGCATCAGGTGCGGCGTTATCAGGAACGCGCGCTTGATACTTACACTGACGAACCTTTTCGCGCGGTTGATTGGCAACTGCAGGGGATGTCGCAAACGGGCGACAAAACTTACGGCACCGCGGAAGAATGGACCCTCGTTGGCAAACGCGTTGCTTCAATTTCTGCTTTTCTCAAGGTGGCGCAGGACCAGATTAACGCCGGCGTTAAGTCAAACAACACGCCAGATTGGCGGATGCTGATTCGCAACGGCCTCGACACCTCAGAAGCGAATGCCAAGTACTTCGAAGAAACACTCCCCAAACTTGCGGAAGACCGGGTCTCGGGGCCCCAAAGGGAACAAATACTGTCCCAACTTCGCGACGCTTCAAAACAGGCCGCGGCCGCATATCGTGGTCTGCGCGATTTCGTAGCCGGGACCTTTTTCGATGATGCCACCAAGAAAGACGTTTCCGGCCTTAAGCCTGAATTTCGTGCGGATCGCTATGCATCGGGCGAAGAGGAATACAACTGGGCAGTCAAAAATAATTTGCGTGTGGATAAGACGGCGGCACAACTTTATGAAGAAGCGATGCCAATCGTCGAGGCGACTCAAAAGGAAATGATCGATCTGGCACGAAAAATCGGCGAGAAGAACAAGTTAACTCTGCCGGCTGAGGGGCCGGCTGCGGTCCGCGCCGTCTTCGACGAGCTTTCAAAAGATTATCCGAAATCGGACGCGGAGATGGTCCAGTGGTACAACGACGCGGCAAGGAGATTGGTTGAGTATGGCCGTAAGACGGGAGTCTTTGACGTGCCCACCGACTACAAACTCGAGGTTGTTGAGACTCCGCCACCGCTGCGCGCCTCAATTGATGGTGCGGCGTATTATCCAGCGCCGCCATTCAAAGGAACCGGTGTGGGGCGCTTCTATGTAACCACGACTGACAACAACCAGGCGGCGCTCCAATCAAACAATCGCGCTGCCCTCGCCGACCTCGCTGCGCACGAAGGCTTTCCAGGTCATGACTGGCACTACAAAGTAATGACTCTGTTTCGAAACAACATCACCGGCGTACGTTGGTTGACGCCGGGTGCCGTCGAAGATTCGTCTTCGATGTGGGAAGACTCGATGGCCGCAGAAGGTTGGGCCCTCTACGCCGAGGCGCTGATGGCCGAACCGCAGCCAGGCTTTCCAGAAGGTTTCTACACCCCTGAAGAGCGACTGTATCAACTGCAGGGCAAACTCTATCGCGACCTGAGGGTGCGGGTGGATACAGGAATCCACACCAATCGCATGAGCTATACAGAAGCGGTGGACCTTTTTTCCGAGATAGTAGATTTTCTGCCCGGCAAGTGTAGCGATACTTCGGCAACGCAAAGCGAGGCGAAGAAGGCAAGCTGCAAATCGGCCGAGAATGCTATCTTTCGCTATTCGAAATGGCCAACTCAGGCAATCACTTACCGGCTTGGCAAGGATGAGATCTTTGCCTTGCGCAAAGAAGCCACGGCCGCACTCGGCGACCGCTTCTCACCAAAGAGTTTTCACGTGCTCTTTATGAAGCAAGGCACGATTCCTTCGGGCTACTTCCGAGAAGAATTGTTGAGGGAGCTTAAGGAAGCGAAATGATTTAACTAATCCTGCCGTTTATCTTCCCGTTTAGATCGGGCACTTGTGCCCGCCCGAGGGCGCAAGTCCGCATTCTAAACGGGCATTGGTGAAGCAGGACCCCGTGGGACTAGTGCCTTTCGCGATCTCGACGCCGATCTTTGGAATGAGTGTTAACCAGCTCACGTCTCAAACCGAGATATCCTATTTCTTGCTGTCGGTTTTTTCCTGATCCGGCCTCATGATGTATTGGCCCCAGTTTGTGTTCTCTTTTGAAATCAGCGTCTCAACTCGCTGGACCAATAGATTGAACGCGTCCTCACCGCCATAGGGCTCAACTCGAGTCTCGAAAAGAAACTTCTCCTTCCGAAGACTCTCGCTCGTGGTCCGGTAGTCGGTCCAGTTTTCCTGGTAACGTCCCAGACTCAGGAATCCTGCGATAACCGTGACCACCAGCCCGAGAACGCCAATCGCAATAGTCAACGCCAAACGATACCGCCCATCGCTGATTGCCAGACCGCTAAGAAATGGAATAAGAGCGGCGGCCACAATTTCCATGCGACGCAATGTCTTAAACGTCGCCTGGCTAGTCGAGCTGCGTCGACTGTACCAGTCAATTTGATCCTGGAGCCTCTTTTCGATGTACTCCGGAGGTGTCATAGGTCCTCCTGATTTGCAAATGTGAAATCGCCGATTGACACAGTGTGATTGCGTCAGAGTAACAGATTCGTCAACGTGCTCGTAGTCCGGCACCTGCTGCGGAGTGAGGTAATAGTGTGTTGTTTTAGTTGAGACTACGGATTAGATTTCTATATCGTCTTGCCGGATTCAAATGTTCGATTCAACCTAGTCGCAGCTCGGAACATCGCGCTCCTACGGAGCTAAAATCCTAGATTAACAAGCGTATCTATAAACATTTGGCCCCTACGGAGTCTGTCGTCGGGCGCAAGTGAAGCTACGCTGTGTCTTGGGCGCGAACAGAACCAAAAGCCCCCGGACGACTACTGTTCGCTGGCTAATTGAACGTCCATAGTTGAACCTTCTAATCGCTGCCGTAGCGAATTTCCATGTGGCGAATACGATAACTGGCGATGATCAGGACCAGGGCGGTGACCACGATGAGGCTGGGTATGGCGATCCATGCCGGAGTAGGCTCGGCAACCACGGCGAACGGTCCCTCCGAAACTGGCACTGGGACCAGCGAATTGAGGTAATGGATCACGCTGATTTTTTTCAATAACGGTGGCATAAGGAAGTTGAGCCACTCCCAACCGTAAAGAACGATGGCGGGAATAATTGGATTACGGAAGAACAAGCCCACCACCAGGAAAAACGCTCCGTAACCGATGCACGCAAGTATTATAATTCCGGCGTAAGTCAGCAGTTGGCCCAGCCCGGGTCCGTCAAAAAAGAACCGCCCGCTCTCAGATGGGAAATGGGGCACGTAAAGCAGGAGCATGCAGATGATGGTAGTAGCCGTGAAGAGAATGATCGAAGTTACCAGGCCCGAGAAGTATTTCCCGACGACCAGCACCTCACGTCTAACAGGACTCAGAAAGTAGAAGTGCAAACTTCTGTCGATGATGTCGCCTCGAAAGAGGTTCATGAAAATCCAGGCACAACCGAAGAAGACGACCGTTCGCAATATCAATCCGCCGTAGTAGACCGCGAAAAGCTGGTTGTAATTCGTGAAGTCTTGCCATTCGCGGCCTGGCGGGGTAAAAGGCGCGAGCAATGCCAGCGGCCCGATCGGCAATAGCGCGAGTAGGTAAAGCAATATCGACCTTCGGCCGAGAAAGTTTTTCTCAATCTCGAGACGGAAGATGGCGCGAATCTGTCGAAACCACAGCGACCACGGCAATGGCTGCTTCTGGGGTTTAGATGGTTGGATGTCTGCAGTTGAAGTGCTCATGAGATTCTTCTTGTCAACTTTACTAGCTGTGCCGCAAATCGAACCGCCTTAGGCCTCCCTGCGGTATCAGAACCGGAAGCGGGTAGCGACCGGGTCCGCGTTAGCGAAAGACGTCGTTGACCATAACCAAGCTTGATGCGAGAGGCGACCCGGTCGCTATTGCTTCCGGTTCTGATACCGATATCTTCGATATCGACCCCTATCAAGAGCTTCCGCCATCCGAACCGATCAGGTACTGATATACAGCGCTTAGATCGTCATCCACCGGCGCCACCGATTCGATATTGATTTCACCTTCCGCAACAACGCTATTTAGCAGCAGATAAAACCGGTCGGCGTCGCGCGTCTTTACGAACAGTCCGAGACGATCGTCGGTTAGGCGAGCTTCGACCACGTGGTTCTGATCAAACACCTGGGCTGCGAGCCGGGAAGGCTTGTCGCAACGAATGAAAATCTGCATCGGATGCTCTTCCATTTCATCGCGAACTCCGTGGATGTTTCCCTCCGCCACCACGTAACCGTTGTTAAGCAGAATCACGCGGTCTGACATCATGTCGACTTCGTGCAGAATGTGGCTGGAAATAATCAGATGTAACCCGTCTGCCGCCAGTTGACGAAACAGCGCAATCGTTTCAGCGCGGACCATCGGATCGAGTCCGTTCAAGGGCTCGTCAAGAATCAACACTGCCGGCTGATGTGCGATCGCCTGCGCCAGCCGAATGCGTTGCCGCATTCCTTTACTGTAGGCCGCAACCTTCCTGTCGGCGGCATCAAGCAAACTCACTCGCTCGAGCGCCGTAACAGTTAACTCGTCGGCTTTCTTTCTGTCGATTCCGTGGACCAGTAGAAAAGACCTGACAAACTCGCGCCCAGTCAGTCCTCGAGGGAAAGAGTCAAACTGTGTGCAATAGCCGAGCTTGCGAAAGAGCTCCTCAGGTTGGTCCGTGGGGATATCGAGAATCCTGATTCTGCCGCGGCTCGGTCGCAGCAATCCCGTCATCAAATTCATCAACGTCGACTTCCCTGCCCCATTTGGTCCAACGAGGCTGGTGATGCCAGGCGCAATCTGAAGATTCACACGATTAACGCCGAGTATCTCCCCGTAAAACTTGGAGACATCGTCAAAGACAATCATGTGAGACGAGTCGTTCATTGTTTACTGCTTTGCCGCCAGGACACCAGGAGCGCCAAGAAAATCAAAATCCAGACTGGCTGCTTCGCCACAGGCGTATAGAGTCCAAGCTTTAGCTTGCCTGTTGCGCAAGAGGCAACCTAAAGGTTGTACTCTGAACGCCTCTTTCTATCGCACTGCAGGTCCTACCGCACTACTTCATATGCCTTGACCTTCATCGAAAGCAGCGCGAGGCAAATCACCGAGATCAAAAACAACACGGTCCACGAGACAAGCAGCGGCGGCTCGTGTAGCGCTATGCGCGTTGCGACCTCGCCATCGAAATCCGTCACGAAAGTGGTTGCCTGCTGAAACTGCCCAAAGAGTCCGAGAGTAATATTGCGCATGTTCGCGTTGATGCTGACCAGGCTGCCCCAGCGCGTCCGGAATAATTGATTTACGACTTCTCCGAAAACTGAAGGGATGAAAAACAAACCAAGCAGGGCAGCGCTGGCAATGACCCTCCACTTAACGAGCGCCGAAATCGCCAACGAGAGCAGAGCTAACAAAATTATCCAGACCACACTGCTGATGAAAATCGCCCCCGCTATCGAGAGGTTGTTCGCGAACCAACTCGCTCCTTGCAGGTACGACTGGAATGCAAACAAAAGCAACTGCGGCACCCAGGTCATCGCTGACAGCAGAATCAAAAGCACGGCCATCTTGCCGAGGACATACTCCGCCCGCGAGAATGGACGGCACAGGTAAAGCGGCAGAGCGTTGTTTCTAACGTCGCGCGCAACCAAAGGCGGTCCAACCAGAAGCGTCACGAAAAATGCAAATCCGTTTTGTATACTGGTGAACGTCATAAAGAATGACGCGTCAATCGGCAGCAGCTCCCGAACGTTGACCTGCAGGATCGCGAGAGCGTTTACGTTGTGATGCAGGTAGATAAGTATGGTTTCGACGAGGAGCGGGATGAAACAAAACACGAAGAACGCCGTGAAGAGTTTCGACTTGAAAACGTCGCGGAAGGCATGACGCGGGATCACCATGAACCGGTTCCACTCCGGCGTCAGCTTGCCGAGAAACTGCTTGTAGGTCAGCTCATAAACCGCCATGACCGTTCTCCATCGCTTTCAGGAAGATGTCTTCCAACGAATCGCGCTTATAACTCAACCGCCGGATTTGCAAACCATGCTCGGAGGCCACTCGATACAGATCGCGCACGTCGACGCCGCCCTGGAGAACGATCTTTATGCGATGGTCTCCGGTGACCGCGTACTCGCAGCCCAGTTTTTCAACTGACTCGACAAACTTGTCCTGATCGCCGCGGGTCTCCAGTAGTAAAAACTTGCGATTTGATTTGCGCTCTTCCTCGAGATTGCAATAGACCGCCAGCCGGCCCTCTTTAAGAATCAGAATCTCCTCGCAGCATTCTTCAACGTCGCGGAGCAGATGTGACGACAGCACGATGTTGGCCTTACCGCTGTCGCGAATCTCGCGAACCAGCTTAATCATTCTTTGCCGGGCCGGAGGATCGAGCCCGTTAGTGGGTTCGTCAAGAAAGATCAATCGAGGCCCGTGCACGATCGCCTGGGCCAACTTGGCAAGCTGCTTCATCCCCAGCGAGTACGTATCGAGGCTGCGATAACGAGCTTCGCCGAGGCCGACATAAAACAACGCTTCGTGGGCCCGTTCGAGAGCTGCTTCCGACGGCAGGCCTGAAAGCTCAGCCATCAATCGCACAAAACGCACCGCGCTCATCTTCGCGATGAACGAGTCGCGCTCGGGCATGTAACCAATTAGAGACCGGATTTGCTTTGCGTCGGTGGTGATGTCGCGGCCAAAGATGTGGGCCGTGCCTGACGAGGGTTCATGAAAACCCAGGAGCGTGTGAATTAGCGTGGTCTTGCCCGCGCCGTTAGGACCAAGCAGGCCAATCGCGCGACCACGCAATTCGCCCCGCAGGTTTTGCAGGATTGGCCGGCCGCCAAACGTGACGCTCAGGTCGTTGAGATCGATGACCGGCGCAAAGTTCGCCGGGTCTTTGAGTCGTGCCTGTTCCTGTGGTGTTGTCGCTACCGCCATCGTGCAGACTTTATATCCGTGTTCTGATAATTCCAAACGAACGCGAGGCCGAATGCCGTACCCATCAGTATGAATGCACCGATGAATGCAAACGCTTCTGCCGCCCCTAAAGTTCTACCGATTGCCAAAATCCCGATCAAAAAAACCGGAATATTGATAATCAAAGCAGATGCGAGCGGGAAAAGCGCCGCGGGCCGGCAACCGCCCAGGCGTTTCCTCAACCAGAACAGGGATGGTGCATATGCCAGCGAGAAAAGCAACGCGGCAATGATCAGCGAAATGATCGTTGCACCTTTTATGTCTGCCGTACTTAGGCCTTCGCCTTCAACGATGAGAAATGTAAACAGGATCGCGGAGAGGCCGAGCAACCAGGAGCCAAGTGAGATTGAGATGAGCTTCATGTTTTTGGAGTGGGTAATGACCGCAACCAAGCGATGCGTTTAGCTCCGTAGGAGCCGGATGTTTATAGGCACCGCATTAAACTCTCTTATTAGAGCTCCGGAGGAGCGAAATGTTCCCACTAAGCGGGACATTTCGCTCCTCCGGAGCGGGTAATCATCAAGACTCTGGGTCTATAAACATTACGTCCCTACGGGACTAGTCCGACGTCGTTCGATAAACAGCCGCTTATCTGTCCCAGGTAAGACAGGCAGGAATGCCTGTCCTACCTCGGACCTCGTCCTACTTCTTCATTCCCCGTTGCAGCACACTCTGGATTTCCAACGCGTTTGGTACTCCCATAATCGTCGCTGGACTCAATCCAAACGGGCCACCCTCGGTGTTGGCCTTAAACGTTATGCTGTCGCCCTGCGCGTAGGCATACGCGAGCGTCGGGGGCATGTCGGCTGCCATCGCCTTGATAGCCTGCTGCTGTTCTTGCGGCAGGTTCTGTGCGCGGCTGGCGATGCTTTCGGCAAAAGGCTGCACCAGCGGCGCGAGGTTGTGATAGAAGATGGCGGAGAAGTTTGCATTTCCATCCGCCGGCAAACCCGCAGTGAAACGCGATGAACGCAGCAAGGTGTAACCCTGATCCTGCGCGCGCACTGAGCGCTCGACCATCGCGCGGCTTGGGCCCATCACCACATAGCCGTTAACGTAAGTGTAATTGACTTCCAGCAAGCCGAAGTCGCTCGACTTGAGTGTGTAGTAAGGGCGGCCGCCGATTTCAGCGCGATCCCAAACCAATCCGCTCTTGCCAAACTTCGCCGCTTCCTTGTTCACTTCCCCGACAATCCGCTCCAGTGTTTCCTGCAGATGCTGCGAATCGTTTACTTCAAACACCATCTTCCAGGCCGGCGTGGGCAGAATTGGCCCATCAATCGCGAAGGCAAACTCGCCACCGAGCGGTGCTGCGATATCTTTACGAATATCCACGCCACGCTCTGCCATTTGCTTATCGAGGTTTTTCCGCAGGTCAGGTGAAACCGTCTCGATAACTCCGAGCAGATCGTCCACCAGTCTCACAGGATCCTTGACCACAAACCCGGCGACGACGTTGGCATCCGGCGAAATGTATTCAAGTGAACCCATTGGGGCGGGCGCGGCCAGCCAAGAAGGAATGCCACGCTGTGACTCACTGAAAGAGACCGTCGCCTGCGTTTGGGTTTTGCCGTTGGCCTTCTTCTGATCCAGGACGAAATACTTAAGGTTCAAGATCCCGAGTTGTTTCAGAGCGCTTTCACTCTGCTCTGCGGAGGTCTTCGCATCTTTCGATACCGCGCTTTTCAGTAACTCAGGTTTCGCCTTTTCTATAAGGCGCTCGAGATTGGCGGCAACCACCAGACCCGCGCCTTCCTGGTAAACCTGTGCTATGCGATTGTGGAAAGCTGTGGAAGTAAAACCGCTCTGTCCACCTCCGCGTACGACGCTGGTAACGGCCTGAAGCTGCTGCAGCTTTGGACTGGCGGCAAACAAGTCGTTTTCAATCCAGACGAACAACTCGTCAACTTTCTTGCCGGATACGACTGCGGCAGGCGTTGCAGTATTCGGGTCGGCGACGAAGCGAATCTCCGGTCTTCCCTGCTGGTTGCCTGCGTATTTCGCAACCTGCTGCTCGAGAGACTGCTGGAGGCCGGCGGAGTTTTTCAGCTCAGCGAGTACGAGCGGCGCCACGGGGTCACCCTTTTCATCCATCGAAACTGACACCGCAATCTCTTCTCCGAGGTAGTCGCCGAATTCTCGAATCGTGCCCATCACCTGATCAACGTTATGCCCGCGTTCGTTCGAATTCTTCTTCTCATACCATTGGCGCAAGACCGAGTTCTGATTAATGCGGTCCTGCATGATGCGATGTGACTCAACGATGGTCGACGTCAGATTTGGCAGGGCTGCGTAAACGATTGTGTTTTCCGGCATCAGATCCAACAGATGCGTCGAGTTTCGAACGCCGGGAAGAGAGACTTTACCCAACTCCTTGTTTAGCGAAGCGAAGGCAGCCAGCGTCTGGGCATAACGCGCCGAGTTGCGGCTCCATGCCACTTCATCTTTGACTGCGACTTTTTCAATCGACGCACTGGTTGTTGCCTGTTCGCCGGCGCGCAGTACGCGTTCATTGTTGGCATGGTCCAAATGGACCTCGCCCTCAATCACAGAGACGCGCGAACCTTTGGTCCCGCTGTTAACGGAAAAGATTGTGCCGGTCACGGACACGCGCGAGTCGCCCGTGTCAACGAAGAGAGCCTGCTTGCCCTGTTTGGCGGCTTCCACCAGGATCGCACCGCGGTCCAGGTGAATCGTGGTCCCCTGAAGGTTCTTCGTGATGTAAAACTCCGACCGATCCTTTACTTCAACGACCGAGCCATCGCCCAAGCGGATGAACGCATGCGCGTCTTTAGCAGTGCGCAAGCGATCTCCTTTTTGCAGCTTATCGCCAACCTTAACAGGAGTGCTGCGAGTGTCGGCGATTTGATAAACCTGCCCTTCAGCAGCCTGCACCGTCGCTTCCAGGTTACCGCCGAATGGCGCCAGCCGCTGAAAAAGCGGCACCGCCACGAGTCCGAGTCCAATCACCAGCACGGCTGCGATGCCCCAGCGAAGGACCACCGGCGAAATACTGTAACGGCGAGTGACAGCTGCTTTCTTCGCGGGCGCCATTCGGCGCGAACGGGCGTCCTTCATTGCCTTACGGCACGGGATGCATTCGTGTGTGTGGTCTACCAGCAACAGCGAACGGGCTTCTGATAAGTTCCCACTCAAGTAGGCGGGAATGAGCGACTGAAAATCGGCGCAGTTCTCAATTCTCTCGGCCGATACCGCTTCAGTAGTTTGCACGGGGGCCTCAACGGCGATGCGCGCCCAAACACGCTCCGCCGCTTTATTCACCACCGTCGGATCAATTTGCTCGTTACGCATTTCTGCGGTTGCCTGGTCGAGGATGGCGTCAAAGTCATTATTACTTTTCATGATGTTTCTCCAGAAAGTGCCCAATCTCTTTTTTTAGTCGTGTGCGAGCGCGATGCAGTACCACGCCCACTACCATTTGCGAAGTGTTCAGCATCTTCGCGATTTCCTGATTGTCGTAACCTTCGTAGTAACGGAGGACAAACATTTCCGCCGCGGTCTTTCCCAAACGCGAAACCGCCGCTCGAATAAGTTCATGCAGTTCCCTATCGGCGTGTTCGGCTTCCGGGGTTTGAAACTTGCTCTCGAGCGCGTCGGCATCCAGGTCGCTGATGCCCACCAACCTCGAGCGCGTGCGGCTTCGCATTAGATCCAGCGAAGCATTGATTGCGGCGCGGGATAGGTAGGCTTCGGGATTTGCTGAAAGGTCGTAACCTTCGGGGCTCTTTACGAGCCGCAAAAACACGGTCTGAAGCACGTCTTCCGCGTCCGCCGGGCTGCCGGTAATGCGGTGCGCAGTCCGAAAAACGCGGTCATGATGCGTCTGGAAGAGAACTTCAAGTTCTCCGGGGGGTTGTTTCACAAGTCTCAAAGTTTGAACGGCTGCCAGCACAGTTGCCTCCTGAAAATCGCTTTCCACAGTTACAAACGAGCCTCAGGAGGATTTATTAACAACCCTGGGGATGAACCTTTTGTCATCCCTCAGGGCAGGAAGGAGGGCTTGCCCCCCGCTCTTCCTCGCGCAAGTCCAATCCTTAAGGAATTTAGGCAACTCTCACCCATCGAAGAGCGGGGGCAAGCCACCCTTCCCTACCTCGAGATCTCTACCTGCTCGGTTATCCTTAATCATGTCCGGCGCGTACCTAGTCGAGCTCCAGCAGCCAAATATCGCTTTCTGATGAGAACAGTGTGAAATACAGCAGCCGAGCATCCCGGCTGACTGCGACGGCGCGAATATGCTCCCGCGAGGGCGAAAATATTTCTCGCGCTTTCTTCGTCTCAGTGTCCGCGATGAGCGCTTTGCCTTCGCGCGAGAAAATGAAGCGACGGCTATCCGGCAGCCACATCGGTTGGGATGCGTAATCGGTCAGCTTTTCGTAGCGCTTTGTTTCGAACGAATAATACCCGCTTCCGTCTCCGCTGCTGCCGCTAAACTGTCCGCATAGTTTCTTCCCGTCCGCCGACCAATCCCAGGCGACGAAGTGGTCATCAGGATTGTTCATCGGCGGTAAAGGCTGCGGGGTTTGCTCCTGCCAAGTCTTGCTTAAATCAAGCGTGTACCACACGCGATCCGTTCGGAAAAGCAGTTGTTTGCCGTCAGGCGACCAGAGCGGAAAACTGGTGTCTCCCTTGCTTTCAAAGGTTACTTGTCGAAGATTCGTACCGTCCGCGTCAATCGTCCAGATTTCGTAGGATCCGCTGCGGTCCGAGACGAACGCGATCTTCTTGCCATCCGGGGACCAGCGCGGGTACCGGTCAAAGAACTTATCGTTGGTTAAGTCGCGCCAGTTGTTGCCGTCTCGGCTTACTAAAACAATGTCGTCCTGCGTACGACGCGGTACCCGCATGACAAACTGTTTGCCATCAGGCGACAGTTCGGGACGAACTATCTGGCGGTCTCCTCGGGTGATCCAAAAGGGTTCGCCCACCGCCTTTTCCCTGTTTGCGTCAAACTCTACAGCCTGAATGTTTGACTGATTATTCGTTTGAACATAGATCATCCGTTTGCCGTCGCGCGAGAAGTTCAAATGCCCGCTGAACTTCGAAGGTGTAACAACGGCCTCCGGCTCTGACAAAACTTTGCCAGTCTGTTCGTCCATAGCGACGCGCCAGAAATTCATGTTGCCGCTGCGATCGCTGGCAAAGTAAAGATACTTACCATCGGGCGACCAAACCGGGTTCCAGTTTGTCGAAGCATCTTTCGTAATTACCAGCGCCTCACCTCCATCCCGAGCAATTGTGGCTATGTCGCTTCGTCCGACACTTGGAGGCATAAACCAAAACGCGATGCGCGCGCCGCTTGGCGACCAGGCCGGCTGCATAGCGTCGCGGTCTGTCAGCAGTCGCTTGGCGCCGGTTTCAACATTAATTATCCAAAGTTTGCTGGGAACTGTGTTCCTCACGCTCGGCACGTCGCGGCCTGCCTCGCTATAGACGATCTCCTTACCATCTGGAGACCACGAGGGATTAAAGCCTCCAGCTGTAACCGGGCGCAGATTTTCGCCGGTGGCCTCCATCAGGTAGATCCCGGCAGGTTCGCGGTTGGAGCGAAAAGCTATACGCTCGCCGTCCGGCGAAAAGGCTGGTTGACTATCACTTGCGGGGGAATCCCTGGTTAACAGCGTCGGATTTTTTCCACCCACTCGCTGCAGAAACAAATCGAAGTTTCCATTGGCCTGGCTCGCGTAGACAAAGCTCTTCCCGTCCGGCGCAAGGCTGGGGAAGAACTCTGTTCCGGGATGATCTGTGAGTTGGTTGTGAGTGGCGCGCGTCCAATCGGGGGCCGATGGTCTTGACTTAAAAAAGATCCAACCAACTATGACTGTGAGCAGGATTGCCAGGCCGGCCACCATGGGCCAGATCCATCGGCGAGAGATTTTGCGTCTGTTTAGACCGGCAATTAGTTTCTGATGCGTCGACGGAGCGGAGTCCATTGCCCGCAACAGACGCCGAACATCGGCGCGAAAATCGGAAGCGGTCTGATACCGTAGGTCACGATCCTTTTCCAGTGCTTTGTCGAGCACGAGATCCAATTCAAGCGGTAAGTTTGGATCTGAATTTGTGACGGCGGTTGCTTCACCCGACAGGATCGCATTAACCGTCGCCTGTCGCGTGGCGCCCTGGAAAGGTTTTTGTTTGGTAACCAACTCGTACAATACAACTCCCAAACTCCAGATATCCGTGCGTTGATCGATCGTCTCGCCAGTCGCCTGCTCCGGTGACATGTATGCGAGCGTGCCCATGGTTGCGCCAGCCTGGGTGTACGCTGGATTTGGCGAGCCTGCGGGTCCAGCAGCTTCCGTCAGCTTCACCAATCCGAAATCCAGGACCTTCACATAACCGTCGCTACGCACCATGATGTTGTCAGGCTTGACGTCGCGATGAACAATTCCCGCCTGATGAGCAGCCGAGAGCGCCTCCGCCACCTGCGCGACAATCGAGAGAATATCTCTCAGCTTGACAGCCCCGCCCATCATTGAGCGCAGTGTTTGGCCTTCAACAAACTCCATGGCGATGAAGTGAAGACCGTCGATATTCCCTACTTCATAGATGGTGATCAGGTTGGGATGGTTCAGGGCGGAGAGCGCGTGGGCCTCGCGCTCGAAACGACTGGTGCGTTCGGAATCGGCGACGAATTGCCAGGGAAGAATCTTGAGCGCTACGCGGCGATTGAGTTTTGTTTCACGGGCCAGGTAGACCTCGCCCATTCCTCCTGCCCCGAGCAGGTTCTCGATCTGGTATGTACCTATCTCCTTCCCCACCATCGAAGTGTGGGAAATGAGGTTGGCATCCTGCGCGAGCGCTTGCGCCGCCACTTTCATGGCCGAACGCTCCATAAACGCTGACGCCTGTGATTGAGCTTTGACGAGACTCAAAACTTCGGCACGCAATTCCTCATTGCCGTCGCACGTTTCCAAAACAAACCGCTCTCTCTGGTCAGGAGGCAGTTCAAGGGCGGCGTCTAATAGAGCGTCAACTTGTTTCCACAGCTCGGCGTTCATTTAGGAAACCTTGATAAGGACACCTTGATAAGGACGTCTCCTTGGAGTGCGCCGACTGGTCGGCGCTTTGGCCGCGGCGGCTTGGCTCCGCTTCGCTGAGCCTCAGGCGCACGGTGGCCGCGACCGGCCAAAGCGGTGACAAGGCACCGCTCCAGGGAGACGTCTCTTGGATCTCGGCGTTCATAGCTTCAAACGCGACTAAGCTCGCGATAAAGCCATGCTTTTGCCTTGTTCCATTCCCGCATCACCGTGATGGGCGCCACCTTCATGACCTCCGCGGTTTCCTCCACGCTGAGTCCACCAAAGAAACGCAACTCCACAATTTTGCTCTTCCGTTCGTCAATTTCGGCAAGACTCGTGAGCGCTTCATCAAGGGCGAGAAGATCCGTGTCCTTCTCATGGGCGACGGTCATGGCTTCGTCGAGCGAGATATGGCGGGCCTCGTTTTCTGCGTCGACGCGCGGACGCTGGCGAGCAAAATCCACCAGAATGCGGCGCATCATCTGGGCCGCGACCCCGAAGAAGTGGGCACGGTTTTGCCAGCGCACGTCTTTCCAATTTATGAGGCGGAGATATGCTTCGTTGATTAGTGCCGAGGTTTGAAGCAGGTGATCCTCACGCTCCCGGCTCATGTAGCGCCTGGCCAGGCGATGAAGTTCCGCGTTTACCAGAGGAGCCAAGCGGTCGAGAGCAGCCTCGTCGCCATCGCTCCACGCCACCAGTAGCTGAGTAACTTCGTGGGTTCCAAGCGCGTCCATACGGTTTTCCCTGGAATGTGTGAATTGGACTCAGCCGAATTGCCCACATAGAAGTCGGGGTTCTTATGCGTTGTGTTGGAAGTTCAGGCCGTAAATATACGCTTTATTCGGCGATACGCACAAAAAATGTTAACCGATGATAGTTTGCGGTGCCAGAAACTAAATGGCGACCACGGCAATCGGCGAGTTAACAGCTAAATATTCCGCGCTTTAAATTAACGTGAGGACATAAGGCCTTCTGGTCACCCCTTCCGTGCAATGTGCAGCTCGCCTGATAGTTTTTCGCCCGCCAATACGCCTTAGCAAGTAAGAGAACTAAAACAATAAGGAGCTACGATCATGCGTTCGAGAAACTCAAAATCATTGTTCAAACTGGCTGCACACTTCATGTTCTTCGCGGCGCTGATGTTTATCGCAAATCTGCCGGCCGCCCACGCTTTTGGCCGCCCTTACGGTGACGTGAAAGTTCTGACTACAGTTCCCGCTACGCCCGGTTTCCCTGAAGGTATTGCCGTGAATGGGAATCGCGTTTACGTCGCCGGCCCCGCAAGGTTTGGAACCACCGGCACCGGACCTTCACACGTATACGCCTTCGATATCAACACCGGCGCGCTGCTGCAGACTTACCCAACGCAGGGTGAAAACCTACTTGCGGAACACGCCAACTCCTGTATTGCCTTTGATGGTTTCGACCGGCTTTATGTGCTCAACACACAGCTTGGCCTCTATCGCATCAATACGGCAACGGGCCAGCAGGAATCGTATGGACTACCTTTTCCCGACCTTCAGCCTTGCCTCGACGGGGTGTTCGGTCCGCCTTGCTCGCCCACGCTGGCAAACACGCCCCCGCTTCCCAACGACATCGCATTTGATGAGAACGGATATGCCTACGTCACGGACTCTATGCAGGCAACGATTTGGCGCATTGCGCCCGGCGGTGGTCAACCCCAGATCTGGTTTCAGGATCAACGCCTTGCTTCAGCTTACATCGGTGTTAATGGTCTTCGTCTGAGTCCTGACCGCAGCAAAATATTTCTCACAGTAACTGCGGACCTTCTGGGCGGATCTTACGTCTACACACTGCCGTTGGCCGAAACTCCGACAGCCGCCGACCTGACAGTCTTCCGCCAGTTTGCACCAGGCGATCTGCCTGATGGTATTGCCTTCGGAAAATCGGGGAACCTCTACGTCACGATCGCTACTCCATTCGCGTCCGGCATCTCGGTCCTACGCCCGAACGGTACTGAAGCTGTGCGACTGAAGAACGCGCTGCTCAGTCCAATTTTTCCCTACGACTCGCCGGCCAACATCGCCTTCAACCATAAGGGATCGCTACTGGTCACAAATCACGCGTTCGCTACCATGTTGCCTTCGCAGTTCACCGTACTCGACGTTTGGGTAGACGATAAAGCGTCGCCATTGGATAAGCCGCTGCTCCCATGAATGGCTAGCCCCTTCAAATTGTAACCATGAAAAGGAGACACATCATGATCAGGCGATCAAGGAACACTTCGCAGCGAAGCTTTGGAGCGCTGTTCACATTGCTCGTCGTCGTGGTTGTTACGCTTGCAACCACAGGTTTGTCGGCGGCTGGACTTCAGATCGGCGCGGGGACGTTACCTGTCGCTGCCTTCGGCCAAGGTCAAACCGCACCCAAGCTGAGGGTTGTGAGCGAGGACGGAAATCCTTTGGCCCATATCGTCATCAGTCCACGCGGTTTCTCATCGGCCCTGCTAATGGAGTCGCTCAGGTTAAAGGTTGGAGAGCGGGAACAATCGGCAAGCCAACGCCGGGCAGTAAGTTCGAATCTACAAACGACGGACTCTGCCTCTGTAGCGGAGTTGAGGACTGCCTGAAACTGGTTACGTCGAGCGTCTTGCAAATCAGATATGACCTGTGACGGTGAAACCAACTGCTATTGCGAGACACACTGACTACGTCATCTCAGAGATGGGCCATCTGGCAGTCTGAGTATCGGGAAGGCGCGCTCGGGGCTTTCCAAAGTTAGCCCGCAACCGCGGGCTGCGATTCAGCGACGAAGCAAGATGAGTAATCCAGCAAGAATGGCAAGCACCGCCAGTACCATGCTTACCGTTGGCGAGACCTTGACGTTGAGCAGGGGCAAGAGGCCTGTGAGTATGAGCCAAATTCCCAGCAACAGCATGCCTATGTTTCTACTTCCCAATCCTTCAGTGATTGCCATTAGTTCCTCCTGTTTACCGAACGTTAACTGGACTTTCAGTTTATCAACACCTAGAACAACGACCCTTTGTCGTCCTCTAGCATCGCCTTGCGCACGAGAGGAACGGGTGGACCACCATATTTCAAAAACTCGTCGTGAAACGACTGCCACGCCTGTTTTCCGCCGCGTGACGCGGTCCAATCCTCGCGTAACTTGCGAATCATCAGCTTGCCCATGGTGTAATTGAGATAGGCGGGATCAAAAGTGCCACGCGCCGCTTGTTGTCGCGCGGTCGCCGAGTCCTGATAACCCTGCTCCTGAAACATTTTCTCAGAGTCGGCTACGGTCATCCGGCCGGTATGCAATCCAATCGCAGACAGGAAACGAACATTTCGCAGCGTTGCATTCAGCAGTTGGCCGATGTGCGTTTCCGGATCACCGTTGCCGAGTCCGGCGTCCCACATCATTTCCTCCGCATAGTGGGCCCACCCTTCGGCGAAGGCGTAACCGACAAAGACTTGTCCAAACTTCGAGGGCGATCGGTTGGCATGAAGAAACTGAAGGAAATGACCGGGCCAAACTTCATGGACTGAGGTGAACAGCAGGTTTGCCTTTCCCGGAAGGTAAGCGTCCTTTTCTGCCTGCGACCATGAGGGATCAGGCGGCGCAATGTAATAAGTCGAAGGCAGGCCTTTTTCATACGGACCCGGGATATTTATGTAGGCGAAGTTCCAGCGGCGGTAGGCAGGCGCTTCGGCGACCAGAGCCTCCTCCGTGCCCGGAATAGTCGCCAGCTTCTTCTCGAGAATGAAAGCCTTTAGTTCGGTCAGTTGCTTGCGGGCCATCTCAACCGACCCACCCGTTGGTTTGTTATTTTCGGCTTTGGCCACACACTCCGGGATCGATTTACCCGGAGCATATTTTTCGCAAGCTGCGGCCAGCGCTGCCTGGTTTCGTTCAAGATCTCTTTTGCCGATACCTTCAAGCTCATCGAGTCTCACTTCAACTCTTTCGGTCTGCCGTAGCATTTCGCTGAACTTCTCGGCGCCCAGGGCAAAATTCTCTGTGGCCTCTGGTTCGAGCGTCTTGAACCAATCGTCGATGGCCTTCATCGCCTTGATAGCCGCCGAGTTTGCCTGTTTGAATTCTTTTTGCAGTTGCTCGTCCTTCACCGAATCGAAAATCGCGGGGACATCTCTTTCATAAAATGAAACCAGACCCCCAAACGTCGTACGACCGATCGCCACGTAGGTTTTCGGCATAGGAGTGCGCAAGTTCTTCCGAATCTGGTCCAGCGCGCCGGGAACCGCCTTGGCGTAGGCAATGTAAGCGCGCAAACGTTGGTCGAGCGGAGCATAGTTGCGCGAGACGTAAACATCCGGGTCGATGCCACCGGCGTAATACTGCGGACATCGATACGGCCACTCGGCTGATGAGAGCCAAAACAGATCTGCATCAATAATTGAAAGAACGTAATCGCGCTCCAGGCGCTGGCGGTCAGTCAACTTCGAATCTCTAAATCGCGAGGCCCGATCCCGTTCAGAACGCAAGCGTTTGATCTCACGATTTAAACCTTCAGTGGTCCAATCGGGTAACTTGCCATCGAATTCATGCCGGCCGGCGATCACGGCGAAATCAGGATGTGCCTCGAAATATGCTTCGAGAAATTCGTTTAGATAAGAATCCCAGGATGTGTCGTTGGCGTTCATGGATTCCCTGGTCTGACGGTTTCGGCAACCGGCTATTGATAAGACCAGGGCCAGAGCGGTGATCAATATAAGCCGAGGCAGAACACTGTGTGACATTCACTTCAGTTCCCTTCGACTGGAATGCTGTATTGGGGACTGAAGTTTATGGGAGCGTGACCTGTAACGCAAACTGTTAGTTTGGGGACCGTTAGCAGCGAGCGGGATCAAAGAGCAGTAAGCCGACGTGTCCCGAGGCCGATGGAGAGGGCCTGTGTGGCATCGTCCGCAAACTAACAGTTTGCGTTACGGTATGCGGCCTAGTGCCGCGAGTCGCTTCCGTGCTTCTTCCGCCTGGGGACTCTTCGGGTAGCGATGGACGATTTCGCGCCAGGCTTCGCCATCGTAAAGAAAGCCGTTTCCAGACGGGTTCAAAATAAAAGTGATTCCCTGCCGGTTGTACCGGTCGAGGCCGTTGTAGTTGAGGAAGTAACTAAAGATCGGCGCACCGCCGGCATTCATTTCGCCCGCATCTAATCTCCGGGAAGCCTCGCGCGAAAGATGGACCGCAGCCTCCTCGGCCGCGAGTGAGTAAATCATCAACACCTCAGGACGCAGTCCTGAGAGTCTGAAGTTATCCAAAAAAATCCGCGCCCTGACAATTCGATCAAACTCCTCCGAACCTTTGATCAACTTCAACAGTCTGGCGTCGTCACCATCGCGACTGGGCGAAACCACAGCATCGCGCTGTAACCAGCCGCCAGTCCGCCTGGTTATGTTGACACGGAAAAACACAACTCCCTCTCGATTGGTTTTTGCGCCGGTGATCGCCACGAGTACGCCGCGGCTCATTCGGCGCAACAACACACCGGAAAGCTCAGGGCTCGCCCTCAAGGCCGAGAGGCGTTCGTCGACAACGACTGCCAAACGTCCACCGGCCGGCGCACGTCTTTTCGCTGAGACGGTCGCAGCTAAAGCGCAAAGGGAAAAGCACACTAATAGTATTTGTGGGATTCGCGTCAGAGGGCGATTAATCACGGCTTGCCTCCTCCATAAGAATGAGGTCGAAAGAGGGTGATTAGCCGCGCGCCGAGTTTTAGCGGGAGACGCGTCGACGAGTTAGATCTGAAACTGACAGCTTGACGCCAGCCTGGGCAGTGAGGATTCGATTCGTAAAGGACGCATGATGAAAATGGCAAATGGCTACCGCGAGTGCATCGGCTGCGTCGTGCGGTTCGGGAACGCTCGCGAGTGAAAGCAACGTCTTCACCATTTGCTGTACCTGAAATTTTTCGGCGTTCCCGTGTCCAACAACTGTCTGTTTGACGAGCCTGGGTGAGTATTCGTAGATCTCCAGTGCTGCCCTTTCGGCGATTAGCATCGCGACTCCGCGTACCTGTCCGAGTTTCATCGTGACTTTGACGTTAGTCGCAAGAAAACCATCTTCAATCGCACAAGCCTGGGGACTGAGACGATGAATGATCTCCTCGAGCGCAGTAGCAATTCTCAAAAGCCGGGCCGGAAACTTCTGACCCTGCGATGCGCGCACTACGCCACACTCGAGCAAACGGTAACGGGGGCCATCACTTTCAATGACCCCCCAACCGGTTGTTTCGCTACCCGGATCTATTCCGAGGATGCGCATAAAGAATGAGGATTGAGCGGCCGCGTTACTTAATCTGAAACATAGATCGTTAAAGCGCGGGCAGTATACTACACGGCCAACTATTCCCATTCACTTTTATTCGGAGTGAGGACGACGAGCTGTTACCAGAGTTCTTGCATCGCGATCAAGATGAGTTTCGAGCGTCGGCGGGCGGACATGAAGTCAGTACCACCTCGCGGTAGCGAGCTCATATCGCTATGAGGCCGTCATGCCGGCCCTCTGATGTGGAAAGAGATCCTCGAGCGCTCGACGGGCCAACGACTGCCATTCTTTCCAGCTTGGCGCCCAGTCAAAATTCTCGTAGTGGGGCCTGCCTTCGGTTGGTGGAGCGGCGAAGTCATAGACCAGGTGTTTGCGAAATCTTTCTGGGCCAATCGGCGAGATAGCCAAACTCTCTCGTTGAGTTTCAAAACAATCGAACATACGTCGCTTTAATTCCAGCGATCGTTCATCGAGCAAAAGAGTTGTCGTCTCTCCATCGGAGCCCAGGAATTCCGGCAGCTTAGCTTTAAAGTCTGAGCTGGGGTGAAGCGCCATCTCAAACAATACGGGCGGTCTCAGACCATTCTCCTTTAACAAACGAAGTGCAGAATGGGTGGCAAATGCAGTCGCGTCATGGTCCGGATGCCCACCTTCGTAGGGATGTGTAACTACGATGTCCGCTCCGGAGTGCTGTAAGAACGCGGCAATTCTCCGTGTGAGATCGGTAAGATGGAGTGACGCAAGGTGATCCGGAAAGCTTAATTCGACGACGCGAATTTCAGGCACATTTGCAATTGCCAGGGCCGCGAGACACTCCCGCCTCCGAACGCTGGCATATTCAGAAGAATTTACGTGGCCGGCGTTCAACGCATCATCAGGCTCGTGGGGCGCGCCATTAGTGACGTGCAGAATAGTAACGTCAGTAAGTTTTGAGATGAGACAACCAGCGCCAACAATTTCATCTGCGGGGTGCGCGACAATCACGGCGCACCGCGTAGTGGCATTAAGATCACCGGTGCCAAATAGCCTGGCATGGGCCGAGCGGCTTCTCCTTCGGCGAACATTTTTGATCGGCTCAGTCATTGACCGCCACCCCCCGGTTCAGCGGCGGCAATCGGACCTTAGACCCCCTTTAACTCGCATGGAATCAAGACATGCGTATGGTTTAGGCCGATACGAATAACTGCCGCCTCGGCTCAAAAGTCCGGGAATAAAAACGCCGCAGGTTAAGTTTGACCGGAGGAACAGCACCGGATTCTCTTCCTTCTTCCCTCTTTCAAGCCTTACGTCATTAATTACTAGTCAACCGCCATACCAGAAGCGGTAAATGGTGAATGGTAAATAGCTCAAAACCACTTACCATTCACCATTCACCATTCATCATTCATCATTCATCATTCCCACGATTCACCCGTCTGCTTGCGTGAGGAGACACTGCTTCGGTTTCTTGTCGGGCCGCCAACGGAGAAGCTTTGTGCCGTGACGAAAGCGTCCGCCAGTGAAGTGATCGTATTGCACTTCCACCACCAGCTTGGTTTGCAGCGGTTCCCATTCGGCTGATCGCTTGGTGCTCCAACGACTTGGGCCGCCGGGCTTGTTGCCGGTAAAACCGGGTGGCTTAATCAGCGGCTCGAGCTTGGCGGTGAGTTCCTTTTTCTGAGCTTCGTTAAAGCTGGAGGTAAAGCCCACGTGGTGCAGAAGGCCTTTGTCGTCATACAAGCCGAGCAGTAGTGAGCCAACGACTTTTCCTTTTGAGGCGTAACGGAATCCGCCGACCACGCAATCTGCCGTGCGCATTCTTTTGACCTTCTGCATGCCGTCGCGCTCGCCGGAGCGGTATGGAAGATCCAGACGCTTCGCTATCACTCCATCGAGTTTGATCCCGGTGGTTGAAAGCCACTCACGAGCTACGCGAATGTCCCTGGTCTTGGGCGACAGTTCGATGTCTCGATTCTTCTTGAGAAACTGTTTTGCAAAACTCTCGAGTTTCGGGCGACGATCAGCAAGAGGGAGATCAACAAGCGCCTTCCCACTTTCGTCAACCAACAGGTCGAACACAATAAGCTGTGACGGCGTTTCGCGAGAAAGCTTCAAGATACGACTGGCGGCCGGATGAATCCTCTGCAGTAGATCGTCAAACGAGAGTCCACCTTCGACGGGAATAACCAACTCACCGTCGAGCACAAACTTTGTAGGCTTTAGTTTCAGCAGCGCCTCGACCACTTCCGGAAAATAGCGCTCCAACGGTTGACCAGACTTTGATTGAAGTTCAACCTTGTTGCCGTCACGAAACGCAAGGCATCGAAAGCCATCCCACTTCGGTTCGTACTCCCAGCTTTCGCCTCCTGGAATATCACTCACCAACAAGGCTTCCATCGGCGGATAGGGTGGTTTGATTGGCAGAGTCATGCCGACAAAGATAAAAGGAGCAAAGGGCAAAGAGCAAAGAGCGAAGAGCGAAGCGCACTCTGCTCTCGCTCTCTGCTCTTTGCTCTTCGCCCTTTGCTCTTTGCACTTCGCCCTTTGCTCTTTGCACTTCGGGACGCCTCTCCGGCATCGCTCTTGCTCGTATTCAGCATCAGTCTTAATAACTGCAATGTTGTGGCCTATGGCCGTGCAAACCAGACCGCAAATCCCGCTGGCTTGTACGGTATGGCTACATCTGAACCATTGGATAACTTATGAGCAAACCATTTCCCGAGTCCTCCGAAAAACCGCACGAACATCGTGAACACACGACATCCATCTGGATGGACACGGCGGAGATCCCATTGGAGACTCCGTTAACCGAGAGAATAACAGCTGATGTGTGCGTTGTCGGGGCGGGCATAGCCGGCATGACGGCCGCGTATTTCCTGTCCCGCGAAGGCAAGTCGGTTGTAGTCCTTGATGATGGACCAATCGGGGGTGGAATGACCGGGCGAACCACCGCCCATCTCGTCAATGCTCTTGACGATCGTTATTTCGAGCTTGAACGCTTGCACGGCGAGGAAGGCGCGCGGCTGGCTGCTGAGAGTCACACAGCAGCCATCAACGCGGTTGAGGCAATTGTTAATCTTGAAGGGATCAAGTGTGAATTCGAGCGGGTCGATGGTTATCTTTTTAACCCACCCCGCGAGTCTAAGAAAATTCTCGACGACGAACTAAAAGCAACACACCGCGCTGGTCTGACTGAGGTTGAAAAGGTCGAGCGCGTTCCATGGGACTCTTATGACACCGGTCCGGCCTTGCGCTTTCCAAATCAGGCCCAGTTTCATCCCTTGAAATATTTAGCCGGGTTGGCCCAGGCCATAAAGCAGAAAGGCGGGAGAATCTACACGGGCACGCACGCGAAAGAAATTGAAGGCGGTAAGAAAGCGCGAGTCGAGACTACCAATCGCGGAGTGGTGACTTCCGACGCAGTCGTGGTTGCCACCAACACTCCGGTAAACGACTTGATTGCGATTCACACCAAGCAAGCACCTTATCAAACTTACGTAATCGGCGCGCGCATCCCGCGCGGCTCTGTCACGCGCGCGCTTTACTGGGACACGCCCGATCCATATCACTACATTCGCATCGAAACCGTCGGCAAAGGTGGGTCAGCCTACGACGTCTTGATTGTTGGCGGTGAGGATCATAAGACTGGCCAAAAGGACGACGCCGGTAAGCGGTTCGGTGCTCTCGAGCGCTGGACGCGTCATCGCTTTCCCATCGTTGAGGGTATCGAGTATCGCTGGTCGGGAGAAGTGATGGAGCCGGTTGATGGCCTGGCCTTCATTGGACGAAATCCGATGGACAGCAACAATGTCTTCATCGCCACCGGCGATTCCGGTAACGGCATGACGCACGGAACGATCGCCGGAATACTTCTTACCGATCTAATCATGGGACGCAAAAATGATTGGGAAGCGATCTACGATCCGTCGCGCGTCACCTTGCGTGCCCTTGGGGAGTTTGCCAAAGAGAATCTCAACGTCATGGCCCAGTACACGGATCTGGTAGTCGCTGGGGACGTGGAGTCGGAAGATGAGATTAAACCAAACGATGGCGCGGTAATTTCGCGCGGTCTGAAGAAGGTCGCAGTTTACCGAGACCCGGAGGGAAAGGTTCACGAATTCTCGGCGGTCTGCCGGCATCTGGGGTGCATTGTCAACTGGAACTCGCTGGAAAAGAGTTGGGATTGTCCGTGTCACGGCTCGCGCTACGACTCGCTGGGCCACGTGATTCAGGGACCGGCGAATAGCGATTTACCGCCAGAAGAGTGAAGCGCGATGAGAAATGCGCAAAGAGCTAAGAGCGAAGCGCGAAGAGCAAAGCGCTAAGAGTTTCTGCCTTTGCTTCGCGCTTCGCGCTTTGCGCTTTGCGCTTGGCTCTTAGCTCTTGGCCCTTTGCGCTTTACGTCTGCATAGAACGGGACCAGCATCCGAAATTCATCTGAGATGACCCGACTGCGTAACCTTCAACGTCAGTGTTGCTTTGCCGTCGGAGCTACCTTGCTGATAACAGTTTGCTTTATTAGCCAGCCGCCGCCATGTCCGCCTCACTGATGTCAAAGTTGGCAGAAACTTTTTGCACGTCGTCGTGATCTTCGAGGGCTTCCATCAGTTTCAGCATCTGCTTGGCTTCCGTGCCTTCCAACTTCTTATATTCCTTCGGGACCATCTCAACCTCCGCTACCTGCGGTTCGACACCTGATTTCTTCACTGCTGCGAGTACGCCATCGAAGTCGCTGGGCGTGGTAATGATCTCAAAGTTGTCTTCGTCAGAGCGCAGGTCTTCCGCGCCTGCGTCAGTTACGATTTCAAATAATTCGTCTTCAGTCTTCGCTGCCTGAGGGACCACGATGTAGCCCTTCTTCTCAAACATCCAGGCCACGGCGCCGGCAGCGGCGAGATTGCCGCCGTTCTTGGAGAAGATGTGGCGAATCTCAGCGACGGTCCGATTGCGATTGTCGGTTACCGACTCAATTAGCAAAGCTACTCCGCCCGGCCCATATCCTTCGTAGGTGATCTCTTCGTAGTTGACGCCTTCTTCTTCTCCGGTACCGCGGCGAATTGCGCGATCGATCGTTTCGTTGGGCATGTTGCCGCCCTTCGCGTCAAGAATGGCTTTGCGCAGGCGGGCGTTACCGTCTGGATCGCCGCCTCCCGAGCGAGCAGCTACGGTTATTTCTTTGATGAACTTGGTAAAGAGTTTGCCGCGCTTGGCATCGAGCGCGCCTTTTTTGTGCTTGATACTATGCCACTTCGAGTGTCCCGACATTAGACTTTGATCCTTGCTATTTCGTTGTGGGTTGCAGGCATCGCAATATATCACAACCCACACCAGCGAAACACACTCGACTTAATGAACGGCGTCCCTTACTCTGAACAGGCTCCCCTCGTCCGCATTTCTAAAAGTCCCCAAGGAGACCTCGCTTGCCTCAAGGTATTTTTTCATCGGCTCATTCCGTCCTCGTGTGTTTTCGGCCGGTCGCGGTATGCACCGTTGTCGGATTGCTGCTACTACTTGGCCTATGGAAAGGAACCTCGATCTCCACCGCCGCACCGGGCGACCTCGATCCCACTTTCGGTGTGGGCGGCAGGGTCGTAACGTCGTTTCCCGGCGGCCGGGATACTGCAAACGACGTAGCCATACAATCTGACGGAAAGATCGTCGTTGGCGGCACGTCCGCAACTGATTTCGCCCTGGCCCGGTACAACACTGACGGAACACTCGATCAAAGCTTCGGCAACGGCGGAAGAGTTCATACTGATTTCCCAAATGGAAGAGGAGGACTTGGCAACGCCCTCGTTATCCAGCCAAACGGCAAAATTGTTCTCGTCGGCTCCGCGACTGGTCCCGGTCCTAGCGGCCTTGTGTTTGCGCTGGTCCGTTACAACGCTGACGGCACACTCGATACTTCGTTTGGGCTCAACGGGCGAGTGCTTACTTCGTTTCCCTCCACGGATGAAATGCCTGGTGCCCTTATTCCGAGTTCCCAAGCCGCTGACGTTGTGATCCAGCCTGACGGTAAATTGGTTGTCGCGGGAACACACAGAAGTCCGGAGTCATTTGGAAATGTCTTCGCCGTCGCGCGTTACAACACAGACGGTTCACTCGACAATACCTTTGATACGGATGGCCGCGTCACAACAGACATTCCCGGTGGTATTCAGAGTGCCAACGCCGTAGCCCTGCAGGGAAATGGGCGAATCGTTGTCGCCGGAGAGGGCGGCCACTTTGTGCTTACCCGCTACAACACCAACGGCAGCCTCGACACGGGTGCTGCGGGAGATTCGACGCCCGGAGACGCGTTTGGCACGAGCGGCATCGTCACAACTCAGTTTGGCGGGACTTTTGGAGGAGCCCACGCCCTTGCTATTCAATCAGACAGCAAGATCATCGCGGCCGGGCGAACAGTCAGGAACACTACAGCCGACGACAACTTCGCGATCGCGCGCTACAACGCCGCTGACGGCTCACTCGACACGACCTTTGACACCGACGGCAAGGTCACGACCGATTTTGGTCTGGTCGATGAGGCCACGGATGTTGCTATTCAGCCAGATGGCCGAATCATTGCGGTAGGCCGCGCCACCACGGCTGCACTCGGCACTTTCTTCGCGCTAAGCCGGTACAACACGAACGGCTCACTCGATAACAATTTCGACGGGGATGGGAAAGTCCTGACAGACTTTTCCGGTGGGCGTCTCGGCCTGGGTGCACTCGGCGTTGCGCTTCAAACGGACGGCCGCATCGTCGCGGTTGGCGACGCCAGTATCTCCGGCCAACGCGATTTTGGCGTCGCGCGCTATAACGCTGATGGGAGCATCGACACGACCGGTTTCGGAGTACTTGGCAGGGTAATCACTGACTTCTCGTTAAACGAGGAAGGCATCAGGGGGATGGTGGTCCAACCCGACGGAAAAATTGTGGCCGTCGGTGCATACAATCACTTCAGCACTCCACGCCCTGATGACCCGGATTTCCTCCTGGCCCGGTACAACCCGGATGGCACCCTGGACCAATCCTTCGGTACCGGCGGATTAGTCTCGACGGGCTTCGCGTCGGATAGCGATGATTTCGCCAACGCCGTTGCGTTGCAGTCTGATGGCAAAATCGTCGTCGTGGGACAAACCGGGCCACAGTTCAACAACGATACTACCTTTGCCATAGCTCGCTACAACATAAACGGAACTCTCGATAATACTTTCGATGGCGACGGGCGTGTGACAACCGATTTCGGTGCGACGCTTGACATTGCATTCGCGGTAGCCATTCAGGCAAATGGCAAGATTGTCGTCGCAGGAACCGATCTTAGCGATTTCCTGCTTGCGCGCTACAACGCCGATGGCACGCTCGATAACAATGCAGATGCTGATCCAGGTGTGGCCTTCGATTTCGACGGCAGAGTTAGAACTGACTTCAACGGAAGCATCGATAACGCCAGCTCCGTCGTGATCCAAACTGACGGCAAGATTGTTGCCGGAGGCTTTGCAGTAGTAGATGGGTCTACGCCCGACTTCGCTCTGGCCCGTTACAATTCCGATGGAAGCCTGGATCTTACGGGCTTTGGTACAGCCGGGAAGGTCACCACTGCTTTCCAGGGTAGCGACAGCATTGCGGCGTTAGTCATTCAACCGGACGGGAAATTAGTTGCAAGCGGGAGGACGTCTGTGCCGGCAATTGACAGTAATTTCGCGATGGCGCGCTACACCACGGCAGGAGTTCTCGACGTCGATTTCGGTACCGGGGGCAAAGTGATTACCGACTTCGGCGGCTTCGATGAAGGATATGCTCTTGGACTCCAGGCTGACGGTAAGCTGATTCAGGCGGGCATGTTTTTTCCGTATCCGCATGTTGACGGTACCCCATTCGCTTTCTTCGCGCTCGCGCGCCATAACGCTGACGGCAGTATCGATTCAACCTTCGGCTCAGGCGGCAAAATCACCACGGATTTCTTTAGCATCGATAGCCGGGCCATGGCCGTGGTCATTCAAAGTGATGGCAAGATTGTGGCCGGTGGCATTGAGGATACCGGAAGTAGCAACGACTTCGCGTTAGCTCGTTATCAGATTGCAACAACGCCGGAGCCGACTCCTACGGCGACACCAACATCGACGCCAACTCCAACGCCGACGCCCACTCCAACGCCGCCACCCACTCCACCTTTGACGGCCTTGCCGCTTATCCTAAGCCAGTTTCGTGAGAACGGGCCCAATGGACCAACGGATGAATTTGTAGAGATCTTCAACCGTACCGGCTTGCCACACACAGTAACGGGAGTTAACGGTACCGGTTATGGCATTTTTGCCTCCGCCGGGAATGCCACCATCTCCGACGCAGTCAAACTGGTCTGCGTTATTCCTGAAGGTACAGTGATTCCCGCGTTTGGATACTTCCTGTGTACCGGCACCGGTTATAGCCTGGGAAACCTGGGTTTTAACGGCGGCGTTGCGGGAACTACTGCCACTGGTGGCGAGGTCCCCAATGTGAGCGCAAACATGTCGACCGGCGCTATCGATGGCACCGCTGTTAATATCCCCGACGACGCCGGTCTGGCTCTGATCAATGTAGGTACAAATATCGTTAGTAGTACAGGTTCAGGATTTGCCGCCGTCAGTGTTTCCAGCATAACCGTTTTTGATAAAGTCGGTTTTGCCGCGTATGGACCAGCCGCCCCAAGTGGTGCGGGACGTCCGCCGAACGCCGGCAATTTCTGCGAAACAACTTGCCTGCAGCCTGTCGGCAACGCGGGTACCGATCCCAACTGCGCTGCTACTGGTCCAAACTTCCCCGCCGCGACAACTAATGGGATCTGCTACGGCCAATCAGGCCAATACACGATCTTACGGAAGCAACTGTTTACCACCCTGGCCAACTTCAGGGCATCGGGCACAATTGGCCAGGACACCAATAACAGTGTGGACGATTTTCTCCTGCTGGCGCCCAACCCTTCCTCTAACACAGGCATGCTGGTGACAAACGTCGCCGGCGTGACCTCGATTCAGGGTGCAGCCTCTCCGCACAACGGCAGTGCTCCTTCAGACGCTGGGACGCTGGGGCAATCACCGTTTGATAGTTCTCATGGCCAGTTGTCGGGTCCCAACGCCGAACGCAACTTCGGCGCGGAGGATCCGGCCTCAGGACCGGCGGGCACGTTTACTCTTCGCCTGCGCTACACAAACATCGGTACTAGAAATCTCGCGACTCTGACTGGCGCTAATGTCGTCGGCGGCATTGGAGGTGGTCTACGTTTCCGCGTGGATACGCTTTCGACTCTGTGCGGAGCGCAGGCTTCTCCAACGACCAACTCGGTCACTGCAACTGCTAACGCAACGAATCTGTCGTCTCCCGGCAACTGCCAGGGCTCTGATTTGTTCACAGCGATCCTGAAGGCGGTAAGCTCAACGGGAGAAAGCTTGCAGGACAGCTCGGGGACGCTGAGGACTGTCAGAGGAACCGTGCTCGAGGATGCCTTTGTGGTGGGGGGACCGGCTCCCGCACCGTTGTGGCCTCTCGGGGGCGGCATCAACAACAGCCTCGTGGTTACCGCGGCTACTTCGGGCGCTGCGGCTGGGATCTTTTCTCCGGGCACGCTCAGCCCGGGTGATTTCATGCTTGTTAAGTTTAAGTTTGGCGTGGTGAGGTCTGGACGCTTTGTCGTGTTGATTACGCCGGAAGCGTCGTCGTCACCGACACCGTAACGCGTAACGCCTTGATCGTGGTTCGCGCTACTAACTGGTTGAGTAGGAAACTATCATAAGCAGTTGAGGTTCAACTTCCAAAGCTTACTTGCTGACCCGGTGAAGCAGGCCGTTGATACGATCGAGCGTACTTTGAGTTTTAGTATCAGTCGCGTCAGCCTCCTTGAGCTTCGTAAGAATTTCCCTGGCGAGCCTATAGTTTTTCAGTGCCTCTGCGCGGCGATCCATATTAAGAGAATCCGGATTACCAAGCAGGTCAGCCAAGTGCATATAGCTGATCGCCAACGACTGCCGCGCCTGCACATTGCCTGGATCCGCCTTCGCCAACTGACTGAAAATCTCCAGCGACTTAAGACGGCTTTCCAAAGCTCCCGTTAAGTTTCCCGTGGCAATCATGACATTTCCCACCTTCTCATGTGCGATGGCCAGGTCGCGTATGACCTCTGTATTTTCAGGACTGCTAGTCGCCAGGGACCGGCGAATCCCTCGCGATTCGAGATAGTTATCTCTTGCCGCAATTACGTTGCCCTCCCCCTCATGCATCGTACCGATTCTCTCGTACACCAACCCGAGTAGGCGCTGCGTCTTTGAGTTATTCGGATCGGATTTATTCAGCGACTGCAATGTGGTCAACGAGGATCGATAGTTCCCCATGCTTCCTGCTTGATCGTGGTTGTTTGGAAAGTTTGGATTGCCGAGCACATCACCTACCTTGATATGGCTGATCGCCAGAGACTGCTGGGCTGCTATGTTGGTGGGATCCGCCTCGGCGAGAGCTTTGAAAGCGCTTAAGGAACTTTGCGCGCTTTCAACAGCTCCAGCTATGTCGCCCGTCACGGCCTGCACGTCGCTCATCTTTTCTCGAATAACGCCGAGCCACCGGCGCGCCTGAGCATCCGTCGGGTTAGTCGCCGCTAACTGTCCGGA
>Ga0190270_10000104_pt1 | contig 36967 bp, 31 predicted proteins | sample Popmic320T_FD_133748 | JGI IMG/M metagenome (GOLD analysis project Ga0190270, IMG submission 133748) | Populus adjacent soil microbial communities from riparian zone of Weber River, Utah, USA - 320 T | ecosystem: Environmental > Terrestrial > Soil > Riparian zone | place: USA: Utah | collected...
ATAGTCGTCGTTGAATCATTTCTTTTCTCCTGACTGTGTTGCCCGATCGAATTCATCTACCACTTCGACAACCTGCTGAAGTTGTTCCATGTAAGCGGCAAAGATCTCGTTAGCTTCCTTTTCGTTGGGGGGCATATCGTCGCTCGCGCGGAATTCGAAAATCCTTTCAAACGGTTCACCATTGAGTCCGAACCGGCGCACGGTCGCACGCACGCAATCGGGCTTCGCCACCGGCGCATCCTCACCATACAAAATCAAGACCGCGCGAAACAGCGCTGCGAAACTCGAGAGGCTGTCGCCCATTAAATCGCAAAGCTTCTCAGTTGAAACGGACGCGGGGATGTACATTCGGCGGAGCTGAATCAGTTTGCTTCTCAGCTCATACTCAGTTTGATGACGCAGGTTGACGTCGGAAAAATGGAGGGACGCAAACGGATCCGGCCCGTAAAGCACAACGCGCGCATTAGCCATCTGGTGAAACTCGATCGGGAAAACGTCGGCCGCGTCTGAAAGTTCTTCCACAGTGAAATAGACCGGGAGAGGATGTCCCAGGCGTTGCCACTCGCGCATTGGCGCCTGCGCCTCACGCAGATCCTCCGGCCTTATGCGTTGAAGTGTTATGAGCAGGTTGTAATCGGAGCGCAACTCGATATCGTCGCCCACAGCAGCCGATCCATAGAGCACGACCGAAGCAAGGTTGTCTCCGTGCGTTGCGTGCAGGTCTTTCAGAAGACCTTTCAAAGCTTCCTGGACACTCGTTTTAACCATCGTGTTTCGTGTACCTGAATACTACCAGAAATCGACCGCTCGCCGATAAACGTAGGACAGACATTCCTGTCTGTCACAGTCGCGTTACTAGCTGGCTGGCTCCACCGGGCCTTTGCGGCCTGCCGGAATGTCTGTCCTACCAGCTTCCTCCGGCGCCACCACCGCCAAAGCTTCCGCCACCTCCGAAGCCTCCGCCAAACCCTCCACCCCCACCAAATCCGTCGCCACCGCCGCCAAATCCACCTCCGCTCCAACCACTCGACCGCCGACCGCCGCTGGTCGCTGCGTTTAGCAGTCCGCTGACCAGCATCCATTTCCACCAGCCCCCGCCACCTCCGCCTCGACCCCCGCGCCCGCCACCCCGGCTGGCCGAAATGAGGAAGATGATCACAAAGAGGATTACGATTATGGTGCAACAGGAAGCAGGGAGCCCGCCGGATTTTGATCGGGAGCGTGGCTCCTGGGGTGTCTCTCGATAAGCGTATCGTTGGTCGATTCCTTCAACGGTGAAGCCGCGCTTGGCCGCGAGGGTCGCCACGTATGCCTGGACCGTGTCATATATCCCTTTGCTGTAATTTCCATTCCTGAATTGCGGTACTAGCTTCTCACGTTGAATTTGGCCCACCAGCCCGTCGTTGAGGTCGCCCTCCAGGTGGTCGCTTACCTGAGTGAAATATTTCCTGTCCTTCACTGCCACGAGAAGCAGTAAACCGCTTTTCTCTCCTTCTTTCGACCCGATGCCGAAACCGCGTGCGACGTCCAGCGAGTACTCGAAAATGTCGCGGCCGCCAGTTGTATCAACCGTAACCACGGCAAACTCGATGTCAGCGCGTTCCTTAAGGTTTAGATAGATTGCCTCCAGCTTCTTGCGCGTGTCGGGATCAATGACGTTGCCGTAATCGATTATTGGCGTGAAAGGCGAAGGAAGCGGGATTGGTGACTTAGCAGACTGTGCAACCGCCGTCACCTGCAGAGCAGAGAAGAGCGCGACGACTGCGAGCATTAACGCCGGAAGAATCCAACGCATGCGTAACTCAAATCTGAAAAACGTCTTTATCAATGAAAGCTGCAGCTTCTTCGTAACGCAAACTGTTAGTTTGCGGACCTTGAGTTAAAAACTATGATGCGTGTAATCCAGCCGTCCGCAAACCAACAGTTTGCGTTACCAGCTCCCCTCGATCACCTTATGTAACAAATAGAAAAGCGCCACCCCCACAAAAACGACTATTGAGACCGTGGGGTTTCTTTCTTCTTTGTGGTTAACCTCCGGTATCAAGTCGCTGGCGGCGACATACAGCGTAACGCCCGCTGAAAAGGGCAGAGCGTAACCGACGGCACTACTCATCCTCGTGTTGAGCAATGCAACTGCCACCACCCCAGCAAGAGTCGCTGCCCCGATAGCTGTTGTTGCCAGGAGCGCCGTTCGTGCTGAACGTCCCGACGCAAGCATTATCGACGCAACAGTAAAACCTTCAGGCATCTTGTGCAGCAAGATGGCGATGAAAACCAAAAAACCTACGCGGAAGTTAACCAGAAAAGCTGCCGCGATTGAAACGCCGTCAAAAAAAGTGTGAATCCAAAGTCCCCCGACCGCAGCGTAGGCAGCTGAAGGCCGCATGAACGACTCGGGATGCGTTTCGGCGCCGAAGTGAAAATGGGGCGCGATGGTGTGTTCGAAGAGTTGAATTAACAGGTAGCCTGCCAGAAGGAGCGTCATCGCGCCAATTACGGCTTCGGCCGCCGCCTTGCCCTCGAGGTTCGACGTCCAAATTACAAAGGTCTCGGGAATGATTTCGATAAAGATTGCCGCCAGCATGAAACCTGCGCCCAGGGCCACAAGGTACTTTAGTAATCGCTCTCCGAAACGGTGCGCGCCTGCACTGATGAGCACGAAGCCGCCCAGGACATTCGCGCCGGCGGCGAGCAGGCCAAACAAAAGAAGCCCGACAAATCCTACCGAATCGAGGTTCATTCAGTTGCTAAGTAGACAGAAGAATCTTGGCAGAAACATTGCGCGCCAATATACATCAACGTTTAGGTAGTGACTATTCGCGAGGATTAGGCGAGTGGGGATGTAGTAAGGGTTGAACTTCGGCTTGCGTCGCGAAACCAGAGGTTAGAGGCCGAACCCAGACTCCTGCCCCAAACGAAGCGGTTTGAGACTTGGTCAGCCACGGTAATGGCCGACAAGAGGCGAACAGTAACTTTCCCATCTTCGCCCAGGATCGCGAAAAACCTAAGAATATTGCAGGGTTTTCTATTGACACCCAAAATGATGGAGCGTAGTATCCGGCGGTGGGTGGTCAAAAGTGGTCGGAAGTGGGTCCAACCTCGTAGCGAACCCGATCATGAGTAACTTTTCCTAGATGGCCACCCGCCAAAACTCATTTGACCGGAAAATCATATGCTGCGGGGAAACTACACGGCCCGGATAGATGCAAAGGGGCGGCTAAAGGTGCCGACTCCCTTCCGTCGCCTGATTGACGAAAAACATGGCGGCGAATTCTACATAACAAGTCTTACCGGTGACAACGTTCGTATTTACCCGCTTCCCGAATGGGAGTCGATAGAGCAGCGACTTTCACTTTTGCCGACGATGGATCCGGCTCGGCGCAAGTTCCTTGACAGAACGAACTACTACGGACAGCAAGCTTCGATCGATGGACAGGGTCGCCTCCTTATTCATCCGCTGCTGCGGAAGGCCGCAGGCGTGATGGGCGACGTTGCGGTTTTGGGTTATCTGACGTACCTGGAGGTTTGGGAGTTAGACGTGTTCAAGGCGCGTCTATTGGCCGACCCCTATAGCGAAGAAGACGAGGCGGCGATTGCCAAGCTGGGGATTTAAGCGCGGGTGAATAGTAAATGGTAAATGGTAAATGGAAAAAACAGTCCGACTTACCATTCACCATTCACCATTTACCGATTTTTAGTTCTTTGAACGAGATCACGGGGCGGTGGTGATGGCTGCGCCTTTGGGGGGCAGAGGCGCGCCCCATCGCCCCGTGCTGCTACGAGAGACGATTCAATTCCTCGAGCCCGAGCGAGGAGGATTGTTTGTCGACTGCACGGTGGGCCTCGGTGGACATACCGAGGCAATACTGGAGGCCGCGACCGAAACACGCGTCATCGGAATCGATCGGGACCGGGAAGCACTGAGCTCGGCGAGCGAGCGGTTAAGGAGTTTCGGTCAACGATTCCGACCCGTCCACGCGGACTATCGCGAGATCGACCGCGTCCTGCAAGGCCTTGGCGAATGGATGCCGAATGGCATCCTGGCGGATCTTGGCGTTTCGTCCCTACAGTTTGACTCGCCAACCAGAGGGTTTAGTTTTCGGTTTGACGCACCACTTGACATGCGGATGGATCCCGACAGCGGGCAGGAGACGGCAGCAGATCTCCTGTTGCAATTGCCGGAAGATGAGATAGCCGCAATCATTTTTAGATTTGGCGAAGAACGAAACTCACGCCGCATCGCCAAGTGGATAGTTGAGAGTCGCGAACAAGGGAAGCCGATCACAACGACAAAAGAACTGGCCGACCTGGTGGCCCGCGCAGCAGCATCAGGTAAGCGATGGCAAATCCATCCGGCGACCCGGACTTTCCAGGCTTTACGCATTGCTGTCAATCAAGAGCTGGAAGGTTTAGGCCGATTCGTCGAAACCGCAGCAGATCTTTTACAACCCGACGGTCGTTTCGTTGTCATAAGTTTTCACTCTCTCGAAGACAGGATAGTTAAGCAGGAGCTTCGGCGTTTGTCAGGTTACTGCGACTGCGGATCTCGAAGCCGGGCGCCCGTAGTCGTTTGCACCTGCGGAGCTCGAAACGCCGTCGAAATACTTACGAAGCGTCCAGTCGTCCCAGACGCCCAGGAAGTCGATGCAAATCCCCGATCGCGCAGCGCAAAGTTGCGCGCTTGTCGCAAACTTTGAGATCTCAACCCCGATTTTGAGATTGCAAATTTGAGATCTCGGATCTCATAAAAAAAAACCAGACCCGGAGTTCCCCGCATGAGAAGAGTTCCCTCGAAACAGCGCAATGCCAAGATTCATCATGACCGCGACGTGCGAGCTCTCTACCGTCTCTCCCTCTTGCTGTTATGTGGTTTGTTTCTGGCCGGCGGCTTCGTTTTCGCGGCGCAACAGCATTTTGCAGCCGTGCAATTTGGCTATAAGAGCGAAGGTTTACGCCGTGAGCGCGAAAAGCTACTTCAGGAGCAACAACATTTGATGTTGATGCGTGAACAAGCATTTGCCCCGGCCCGACTCGAATCTGAAGCGCGCGAACTTGGTCTCAAGCCATTAGCGGCCAGCCAAATGGAAACTCAGAGGGTCGGCAGACGAAGCCAACTAGCGATTGCCCCGGCCTTGCTCAATCCTTCCGCGACGTTTCAGCGTTAATTGAGTTGGCCGCCTCGCCGCTGTGCAGCTGTTTGGGGAGCAAGTGATCGTCCCTCACGGGAGTCATTAGAAGGGATGTAACAAGGAATGTTGGCGCGTCGTTCCGCTAAATCACAACCACAGCCCGACGTTTCGATACGCCGCACGTTTTTTGTTGCGGCTTTCGTCGTTTTCTGGATGCTCGCCATCAGTGCCCGGCTAGTCTACCTGCAGGTTTCGAGTCACGAGAGTCTCATCGAGCGCGCACAGCTGCAACAGCAGGACTCGGTTGAGAGCAGCCCGCAGAGAGGACCACTTCTTGATCGGCAGGGACGGGAGTTAGCGCGCAGCATCGACACTATCTCGGTTTCTATCGCTCCCGATGAATTCGACAAGAGCGACGATCGGGCGCTTGGGGAGATCGATTGCACGGCAAGTTTGGTCGGGCCGGTTCTGGGACTGGATCGCGAGGGTCTGTTTGATCGCATTGTCGAGGCGCGTAAGAGTGGGCGGCGTTTCATGTGGGTCGCGCGACGGGTGGCGCCCGATCAAGCTTTGCAAGTGGAAGCCCTGCAATTACCTGCGGTTCACACACGGAAAGAGCCGAAGCGTTTTTATCCTCACGGATCGCTGGCTGCAAACGTACTTGGTTATGTCGGCTTGGATGGAAACGGATTGGCTGGAATTGAACAGGTCTACAACGAAAAGATCGTTGGTGAACCCGGTAAGATATTCATCGAAAGAGATTCGAGAGGGCGCGCATACGAAAGCACCGAAGTTCCAGGCCGGGTTGGTCAGACAATTATTCTGACCGTGGATCAGAGTATTCAGTATCAGGCCGAAGCCGCGTTGATTACTGCGGTGTCTCAGGCAAGGGCCAAATCCGGAACGGCGATAGTTCTGGATCCGCGTACAGGCGAAATCCTGGCGCTAGCAAACGCCCCCACTTTCGATCCTAACGACGTTGGCGCAGCCACTCCAGACCAGCGAGCCAACTGGGCATTGCAGAATATTTATGAGCCGGGCTCCACTTTCAAAGTAGTCGCTTTTGCGGCCGCCCTGGAAAAGGGGTTGGCAAAGCCAAACGAGATTATTGACTGCCAAATGGGTTCAATCACCGTGGCGAAAAGAGTTATTCGCGACCACACGCCATTTGGAGCGCTCACACTTACGGAGGCGCTGGCCAAGTCGAGCAACGTTGCAGCAATCAAATTAGGTATACGCGTGGGTGATCCCTCGATGCATGAATACATTACTCGTTTTGGATTCGGCACTCGTACTGGAGTCGAATTACCCGGGGAAACTGCCGGCATACTTCATCCGGTGAAGCGCTGGCTGCCTTCATCGATAGGCTCAGTAGCAATTGGACAGGAAATCGGAGTCACACCACTGCAGATGGCCGCTGCCTTTGGCGCTCTGGCAAACGACGGCGTACGAGTGGCGCCGCATCTGGTGCGCGAAATTAGAAACGACGAAGGCGCGACAGTTTACCGCCCAAATCCGGAACAGCGCCGAGTGATCAGCCAGGAGACCGCCTCCTTGTTAAGAGGCATGCTTGAAAGCGTGACTGTTAATGGGACTGCGAAGAAGGCCCAGTTAGATGGTTACTCGGCCGCCGGTAAGACCGGCACAGCGCAAAAAATCGATCCGAAGACGAGAACCTATTCGCTGACGAAGCATGTGGCATCTTTTGTAGGTTTCGCACCGGCAAGTAATCCTGCGGTGGTCATTATCGTAGTCATTGATGAGCCGTTGGGCGCATACCACGGCGGCGATGTTGCTGCGCCAGTGTTTCACCAGATCGCCGAAAAGATACTCCCGGAGATGGGAGTAATGCCTGACACGGATTTCAAAGAGCCAAATGAACTGATCGCCGCAAACTTTCAACCAACAGAACAGGACTCGAAGCTACGCGAAGCGGAAGCGCGGGAGGAGCAATATCGAGCCGCCACTTTGCCGACGGTTGCCGCGCGCAACAGCCGCGGCGGAGAAGTGGTTTATGCGGTAGCTACAAGCAAAGCGATCCTGATGCCCGACTTGCGCGGACAGAGCGTAAGGGATGTGGCTCGTTCGTGCGCGCAACTGGGCATGCAGGTTGAGGCTCACGGCGAAGGCAGAGTTGTTCGCCAAGTGCCGGAACCGGGCGTTGAGTTGCGACCGGGGCAAACTATTTACGTTGATTTTGGCCGACGCCAATAAACGTAACGCAAACTGTTAGTTTGCGGACGACACGTTAGAAGTCGCGGTGTTTGAAGAAGATTCTGAAATACTAAAGAAGCTGTAGGCGAGCGGTCCGCAAACTAACAGTTTGCGTTACGGTAACAATCACGGAGCTGCTAAATGAACCCCCATTCACTGCTCAGCGACGAGTTCTTTGGAGTCGGATTCAATACCCATCGCGCGAGGCGCGAAGCGGAACCTGGATTAAGAGACCGGGTAACGGCGTGCAGGAAGCGAGCGCGGCTCCACCGCACAATGCAGAAGTCGACCAGGGTTTGCAATCAATCGGACGAGGTGTTTTCGGAGCCGGATTCTGCGCCGTCTCAGCCTCGCCAGTATACTGAGGAGTATTCGGCGGTTGTTGCCGGGAGATTGGTTGAGGAGCAAGAGGTCGGCATAACGTGAATGTACGCGAGGCTGCGATTTTTATGGGCGCCGGAGCCGATGAGGCAGGCCCCGAGTTGTTTGACAAAGAAATTACCGATTATTCCATCGATTCGAGGGCGGTTAACGCGGGCGAGCTTTTCTTTGCATTGTCGCAGGAAGACTACGCCCGCGCCGGCTTCAATGGAGAGTTTGCCGACGGTCACCATTTCATTGAAGACGCATTTCGCCGCGGAGCAATCGCTGCCGTAGCACGCCCCGAGCGAGTAAGCGGTGATGCCCGTCTCGTCGCTTTGAAAGGTCGTCTGCTTTTGGTTGACGACGCAATCGCCGCGCTTCAGACGCTGGCCCATCGCGTATACGAAGCGTGGGCCAAACCAGTGGTGGGAATTACCGGCAGCGCTGGTAAGACTACGGCGAAGGAATTGACCGCTCATTTGCTGACGAATGCCGGCCGTCGCGTGTTGAAGAGTGAGCGAAACTACAACAACGGTCTGGGTCTACCGCTGTCGGTTCTGCGCATGGTCAGCGAAGGAAGATCGCCCACTGACTTTGATCTGGCGGTGCTCGAAATGGGAATGTCATCGCCGACTCATGAGATTGAGCGACTCTGCCGTATCACTCCGCCTGACGTTGGTGTTGAGTTGATGGTGGCGCCGGTGCATCTCGAACATTTGGGAAGCATGGAAAACATCGCTGCCGCCAAGGCCGAATTGATCGAGGGCTTGAAGCCGAACGGAATTGCGGTCCTGAACGCGGATGACGAGTGGGTGATGAAGATGCGCGAGAAGCATCGGGGACGCGCTATCACCTTCGGCATCGAGAATCCGGCAGACGTCGCGGCAACTGAGATCGATACGGGTCATTTGGGGCTAATCAAGTTTCGCTTGTTGACTCCTTTGGGAGAAGCCCCAGCGACATTACCCATGAGCGGGCGTCACAATTTGATGAATGCATTGGCGGCCGCGGCGGTGGCTACCTGTTTTGAGATTGAGCCTGGGCAGATTGCCGCGGCTTTGAAAACCGCGACGGCACCGAAGATGCGCGGCGAAGTTCTCGATTTCGCCGCTGGTTTTAGAGTTATCGACGACTCCTACAATTCTAATCCGCGCTCGCTTTTGAACATGGTGCGGACGATGACGGAGGCTGGAAAGACGTCGAAGCGACGGATTGTAGTTGCCGGGGAAATGTTGGAGTTGGGACCGGACGCGCCCTCGCTCCACCGCGAAGCGGGACGCGAAATAGCTGGCGCCGGAATCGACATACTTTGGGGAGTCCGGGGTTTGGCGACAGAGATTGTCGCAGGCGCCAAAGAAGCCGGAATGAAACAGACGGCGTTCTTCGAGTCTTCGGATGAAGTTGCCGGCGCGCTGAATCAGGAACTCAGGGAGGGCGATCTGGTCCTGGTTAAAGGTTCTCGAGGCGTAGCGACAGACAAGATCGTCACCTCGCTTCGCAAACGTTTTCCTTTGGCCGGAGAAGACGCGTAGTAGGACAGACTTTCCAGTCTGTCGGATTTGCGCGAGTTGGAAGGTTGAATCAATCGGGCATGGTCCCGAGGCCGCCAGGCAGTAAATGCCTGTCCTACTGTTAAGAGCTGCGAATGATCTATTACGTCCTATACGAGCTGATCTATCACCATTTCAAGGATAAAGAATGGTATCTCGTCAAGGCGCTCAATGTTTTTCAGTACGTCACATTTCGCACCGCATATGCCTCTATTACGGCGCTGCTGCTTTCGTTGGTCTTTGGCGGCAAGCTAATTGAAGCGCTACGAAGATGGAACATAGGACAGCAGATTCGCGAGGAAGGGCCACAAGGTCACATGGCCAAGCGCGGTACGCCGACAATGGGCGGCGTCCTGATCGTAGGAGCGGTAACAGTCTCCACTTTGCTTTGGGCCAAGCTCTCGAGCGTCTACGTTTGGACAGTTGTTATCGCGACATTGCTTTTCGGGGCCATCGGATTTGCCGACGACTATCTCAAAATGGCGAAACGACGGAGCCTTGGGTTAACCGGAAAGCAGAAGTTGCTGGGCCAATTGCTGATTGCGATTGGCGTTTGGGCAGTGCTGTTCGTGTTAACAAAATATTTTGCGAGCGACTATTCGTGGAACGTCAGTATCCCTTTTGTAAAGGCCACGGCGTCGCCGACAGGAATCAGCTTCATCGGGCCGATTCTTTATTTGTTATTCATCATCATCGTTCTGTTGGGATTCTCGAACGCAGTGAATCTGACGGATGGATTAGATGGACTGGCAATCAGCGTCACCTTTATCGCCATGACTGCGCTGACTGCCTTGACTTACCTGAGCAGCGACGCTCGTTGGGCCAGTTACCTTGATCTTACGCACCGGCCGGAGGCCGCGGAGTTAACCGTCTTCTGTGGGGCCATGGCCGGGGCCAGTTTGGGTTTCCTCTGGTACAACGCGCCGCCCGCGGAAATTTTTATGGGCGACGTCGGCAGCCTGGCGATAGGAGGCGCGATAGGAACGGTGGCGGTGCTGACGAAACAGGAGTTCATGCTGCTGATGGTAGGCGGCGTGTTTGTCATTGAGGCGCTATCAGTGATGTTGCAGGTGAGCGTTTTCAAGATGACGAAACGCACGACAGGCACCGGCAGGCGCATGTTTAAGATGACGCCGTTGCATCATCACTTTGAAATGCAGGACTGGAAAGAGTCGAAAATTGTGTTTCGGTTTTTGATCCTGGCGATTCTGTTTGCGATGTTGAGCCTGTCAACACTGAAGCTGCGTTGAAGGCCACTCCAAAGAGGTCGAGGAATTGATTGGAAGTTGCCGGCAAGAAAGTTTTGGTGATGGGGGCGGCGCGCAGCGGTGTCGCCTGCGCTAAGTTCCTGTCGCAGCGCGGCGCCACCGTTGCGCTTAACGATGCCAAGCCCATAGATGATTGGTCCCCTGAAGCACGGGAGCTAAAGACGCAGGGTGTCGGTTGTTTGCCGGGCGACGTGCCGGGGTGGCTACTCGATCAGATTGATTTACTGGTGGTTAGTCCGGGCATACCGGGGAAGGCGATTCCTCTCCGTTATGCAGAACGTGCGGGCGCCGAAGTCATCGGCGAAGTCGAGCTGGCGTCACGATTCTTGAAAGGTCGAATGGTCGCAATTACCGGCTCAAACGGAAAGACGACGACTACGAGCCTGATTGGTCGGTTGTTGAAAGATGCGGGCTTGCAGACGCAGGTCGGCGGCAACATCGGAACCCCCCTGATTTCGTTAGTCGAGACTTCTCAAGACGATGGTTGGACGGTAGTAGAGCTCTCCAGCTTTCAGTTGGAGACAATCACGGAGTTTCATCCGCAGGTGGCGATAGTGCTGAATGTTACGCCAAATCACATGGACCGTTACGAGTCGCTAACGGATTACGCCGCCGCGAAGCACAGGATTTTTATGAACCAGAGACCGGGTGATGTAGCGATTCTTAACGCCGACGATGAAATCGTTTCAAGCTGGGCGAAAGGCTTGCGCGCGCACGTGGTCATGTTCAGTTCGAAGCAGGAGCTTAGCGAAGGCTTGTTTTTGCGAGGGCGTGAAATCGTTTCTCGTTCAGGTAACGCTGAGAAGACGCTGATGGCGCGGAACGATATGAAGCTTCGCGGTCTCCATAATGTTGAAAATGTCATGGCTGGTTTATCAGCAGGACTGGCGTGCGGCGCATCGCCTACATCAATGCGCCAAACGATTAGTGATTTTGAGCCCGTCGAACACCGGCTTGAATTTGTTTCTGAGATAGAAGGCGTCAGGTTTTATAACGACTCGAAAGCCACCAGCGTGGATGCGACTGTTAAGGCGTTGGAAGCGTTCGCAGATGACGACGGAAAAGTCGTGCTAATCCTTGGCGGACGTGGAAAGAAAGCGCCGTACGCGCCCCTGGCTCCGTTAGTAGAGGCAAAGGTTAGACAGTTGGTGCTGATTGGTGAAGATGCCGAAACGATCGCTAACGAGTTGGGGGACTGGGCTAATCATGAGTCCGCAAAGGATATGAGCGACGCGGTAGCGCGTTCGTTTGAAGCGGCGGAAACCGGCGACACGGTGTTACTGGCGCCTGCCTGCGCAAGTTTCGATATGTTCGACAGTTTTGAGCATCGCGGAAGAGTATTTAAGGATGCCGTCTCAAGTCTCAAGTCCCAGGTCTCAGGTGAAGGCCTGAAAACTGAGACTCGAGACTTGGGACTTGAGACTTATTAATGGCAAAGAAGTTATACCCGGACAAGTGGCTTTTCGCGGCAACCGTGGGGTTGGCGCTATTTGGTGTGGTGATGGTCTACAGTGCGTCCGCGGTGATGGCCCAGCGCGCAAACGGCAGCCAGTTTCATTACGTCATTAAGCAGGGTATTTGGACTGGCGTTGGATTCATTGCGATGCTCGTAGCGATGCAGTTTGATTACACGCGATTGAAGGATCGCCGCCTGGTTTATGGATTGTTGATAGTAACGTTTTTAGGTCTGATCGCGGTCTTTGCTTTTTCTCCCATCAATGGCGCGCGACGCTGGATCAAGTTGAGTGGGTTTAATATTCAGCCGTCTGAACTCTCCAAACTCTCACTGGCAATCTTTCTCGCTTACTTTCTGGAGCGACATGCCGGCGAAGAAAGATCGTTCTGGAGGACATTTTTCCCCTGCGCCGCTGTCACCGGTGTTCTAGCGGTTTTGATTGTCGCAGAACCCGATCTGGGCACAGCGATGATGTTGGCGGTGATCTTCGGTGTCCTTATATATACGGCCGGTGCGCGATTACTTCATCTGGGCTATGTGGCCCTGCCTGCCTTAATAGGACTGGCCGGTTTGCTGATCTTCGTGCCTTTTCGCATGCGCCGGATGATCATGTTTTTGGATCCCTGGGCCGACCCGCAGGGCAGCGGATTTCAAGTGGTCCAATCGCTGATTGCGATTGGCTCGGGAGGGCCGAATGGTCTCGGTTTTGCGCAGGGCAAACAGAAGATGCTGTTCCTTCCGTTTGCACACTCCGACTTCATCTTTGCGGTGGTCGGTGAAGAGCTTGGCCTCGTGGGAACGCTCACTGTCTTGTTGGTTTTCGGACTGTTTCTCTGGCGCGGCATTCGCACGTCGTTGCTGGCGCCGGATCGCTTCGGAATGCTTTTGGCGATGGGCCTGGTGACGGGGATTGTAGTCCAGGCTCTATTTAATATGAGCGTAGTGCTTTCTATGGTGCCGACTAAAGGCATTCCTTTACCGTTTATTTCATACGGTGGCTCGTCGTTGGTGCCGACGCTCGCCTCCGTTGGAATTTTACTGAACATATCCCAACACACGACCGGTTCACTCGACCTGGCAAAAGTGAAATCAGTCGCGGCGGGTAGTAGCAAAGAAACGAAGAAACTCCGCGCGGCGCCCGCGAGGCGAGTTGCGTCATCGCGTTTTGGATAGCAAAAGCAGTTCAGGGTCCAAGCCTCAGCTTGCTCTTTCTGCGCGTCAACAGCCTGAAGGCTGAACCTGAACTACAAGCATGAAGTTTAGAGTTCAGGCTTGAGATTTTGGTTTTGGATACGAAGGGCAGCCTGAAGGCTGAACTCTGAACTACAACTTGAAATGCGATGCGCGTGTTGATCGCCGCCGGCGGGACCGGCGGACACATTTACCCGGGAATAGCAGTGGCCAACGAAATATTGCGACGCCACCCCGGTTCGGAAATCAGATTTGTAGGCACCGTCCGAGGTCTAGAGAGCAAGCTGCTACCGAGAGCAGGGTTCGAACTTTCGTTCATTGAAAGCGCTGGTCTAAAGAATGTGGGACTGACGGCGCAGATTCGTGGATTGCTGATCCTGCCGAAGAGTTTGCTTGAAGCACGTAGGCTGCTGAGGCAGTTTCGACCCGATGTTGTCATCGGCGCCGGCGGTTATGTTTCAGGCCCGGTTTTGATGGCTGCGGCACTGATGAGGCTGCCGACTCTGGTGATGGATTCAAACGCGCTGCCGGGTTGGACCAATCGACGGTTGGCGCGCGTCGTTGACAAGGCGGCAGTATCGTTCGATGAGGCGCTGGCCTATTTCCCGCGCCAGGGCGTGGTGACAGGCAATCCTGTTCGGCGCGAGTTCTTTGAGATACCGGATCGCAAGCGAGACGCGGCGGAATTTCGGGTTCTGGTTTTCGGTGGCTCGCAGGGAGCGCGCGCAATCAACGAAGGAATGATTGCTGCGCTGCCGCATCTTGATAAGTTGAAATCCATGCTCCGCATCACGCACCAAACCGGAGAAGCCGATTTTGAAAAAGTCCTCGAGGCTTACCAGGCTGCAGGGTGGCGCGAGCAGGCAACCGTGACGAAGTACATTGACGATATGGTTTCTGCTTTTGCGAACGTCGATCTTGTCATCTGCCGCGCAGGCGCGACGACAACTGCCGAACTGATTGCGGCCGGCAAGGCGGCGCTAATGATTCCGTTTCCTTTGGCGGCCGATGATCACCAGCGGAAGAATGCGGAAGCGCTGGAATCGGGTGGCGCCGCAAGGATGATTTTGCAAAAGGACCTGACTGGAGCAAGGCTCGCTCGCGAAATTGAATCGTTGGTCCGCGAGCCGGAAAGAATCACTGCGATGGAGAATGCCGGCCGTAAGCTCGCGCGAGGCGACGCGGCGGCGGCTGTGGTTGGTTTGATTGAGGAGCTGGTTGATAGCAGGCAGTAAGCAGAAGGCAGTAGCCATAAGGCAGAAAGCAGCTAGATAAAAATTCGATTAGGCGAGTTCTATGTTTAGAAGGATCCAACACGTTCATTTTGTCGGCATTGGCGGGATCGGGATGTCCGGAATCGCTGAGGTGCTTGTCAATCTGGGCTTCCGTGTCTCCGGATCCGATGCAAAGAAATCGAACGTGACGGATCGTCTTCAGGGAATGGGTGTCGACTTCACCGAGGGTCACGATAGCGAAAATGTCGGTGATGCACACGTCGTTGTTCGTTCAACGGCCGTGCGCGATGACAATCCCGAGATCGTCGAAGCCCAACGTCGGACCATTCCCGTCATACCGCGCGCGGAGATGCTCGCCGAGTTGATGCGTTTGAAGCCGCACACGGTGGCAGTCGCCGGGTCTCACGGTAAGACAACAACCACCTCGATGGTGGCAACGGTGCTGGGCCATGCCGGCATGGACCCCACCATTGTCGTTGGTGGAGTTGTGGGCGCCTTTGGATCAAATGCGCACCTCGGTACAAGCGATCTGATGGTGGTTGAGGCGGATGAAAGCGACCGTTCGTTTCTGATGCTGACGCCGACAATCGCTGTGGTTACCAACATCGATCGCGAACATATGGATTACTACCACGACATGGATGACGTGCGGACATGCTTTACGAATTTCGTAAACAAGGTTCCGTTCTACGGCGCGTCAGTTCTTTGTCTTGACGATCCAAACGTGCAGGCGATCATTCCGCACATTGAACGTCGCAGAATAACTTACGGCCTTAGTGCGCAGGCTGACATCTCAGCGCACGCGATTCGTTACGACCAAAACTTTGGATCAGTTTTCACCGTCTGGCATGGTGCTGACGTCGTTGGTGACATCACTTTGCGCGTTCCGGGTTTGCACAACGTTTATAACGCTTTGGCTGCGACCGCCGTTGGCTTCGAATTGGATGTTCCTTTCAGTCAAATCGCTGAAGCGCTCGGAAGTTTCAGCGGAGCGGGGCGGCGTTTCCAGTTCAAAGGCGAATCCGGGGGCGTGATGGTAGTTGATGATTATGGTCATCATCCAACCGAAGTTAAGGCGACGCTGGCTGCGGCGAAAATCGGTTCCGGTGGAAGGCGGATTGTGGTGTTGTTTCAGCCGCATCGTTACACGCGCACACACGATCTGATGGAGGAGTTTGCTCGGTCGTTCAATAACGCGGATACGCTCTTTGTTACGGACATTTATGCCGCCAGCGAAGATCCAATTGAAGGCACTACTGCCGAAACTTTGACGGCGGCAATCAAACGTTTTGGGCACAAGGACGTGCGCTATGTGGGTGCACTCGAAAATGCTCCCGAGGCTTTGAGAGACCACGTGCAATCGGGGGATCTCGTTTTGACGCTGGGGGCCGGCACTGTGAGCCGAGTGAGCGATCAGCTCATTGCTTTATTGCGTGAGCGAAGTGAAGGACAGGTGGCGTAAAGCAAACACGATTCGTTTGCGATCGATTGCGATGACTCAAACCAAAGAACCAAACCAGTTCCGCGAACGCGATGCCGCGCTTGAGCAGTTGGCGACGAATCTCGATGTGCGTGCCGAGCGGGGCAAACGGTTTGCTGAACTCACGAGCCTGCGTGTTGGTGGTGCGATCGACTGGGTACTGTCCCCGGAGACTGAATCGCAGGCAGCCGCCATTGTTCATGAGATGGACCAGGCCGGAATCGCATGGCGTGCGCTGGGGTCAGGCAGCAACATCCTGGCTGATGACGGCGATCACCACTATGTCGTTCTCAGTTTGAAAGAATTGAAAGGCGAGCTGGAGTTTGATGGTGAACGCGTATCGGTTCCTGCGGGTTATTCGCTCCCACGGCTCTGCATCGATGTAGCGCGCCAGGGCCTCTCGGGGATTGAAGGTCTGGGTGGAATTCCCGGGACCGTCGGAGGCGCGCTTTGGATGAACGCCGGCGCCTATGGCCACGAGATCGGAACGGTAACCGAAACGGTTCGTGTGGCTCGCGATGGCAAAGTGACTGAGATTCCGGGGACAGATATCCAGTGGAACTACCGTCACACCTCGTTCAAAGAAGGCGAGCTGGTTTTGGGCGCAACGTTGCATCTGGTGCCTGACGATCCTGAGAAGATTCGTGCGCGAATGGAAGATGCAAAGTCACGCAGGATGGCGACCCAGCCGCATGGATCTCGCTCGGCCGGTTGTTTCTTCAAGAACCCGCCGGAGGGCACGGTCGGCACCGGGAAGATCATCGATGAGATTGGAATGAAAGGGACGCGAAAAGGCAGCGCTGTCATCTCGCCGGTCCACGCAAATTTTATTGTCACTGAAGGTGAAGGCGCGCGCGCCGAGGACGCTCTGGCCCTGGCGGAGGAGGTTCGCGATCGAGTCAAACGTGAACACGGGATCGACCTTGAATATGAAGTTGAGCTTTGGCGTGCGAATGAGCCCAAGCAATCGCATAAGGTCGAAACCGATCAGTCAGATGCAGAAGCCAACGAACGGCAAACGATAGCTAACGGAAAGGAATCGTCGTGAAAGAGCAAGTCGTCGTTCATAAAGTCGGGAATCGTTCCGGCATCTCCGGACAACGTCGATCGAGTGCAGTCGCACAACGGGCGAAACGGCGCGAGAGTGGTGGCGAGGGAGTGCGCTCCCGGCTTCGTTCGTTGTTCAACTACTTTCCGTCGGTTCTCAAAGTGGTTTTGGCGGTGGGTATTGGAGTGGTCATTTTCGCCAGCTATCGAGCGGCTGCTTCGGCCACGTTTTTCCAGGCGCGTTCGGTGGAAGTGCAGGGGACGTCACGAGTCGCGAAGGAAGAGGTCCAGACTTTAGTTCGCCATCAGGTTGAGAAAATGGGTGTGTGGAATTCCGACCTGGCTGCGATGACCGCGCGTATTGAGCGCCTGCCATGGGTGCGCACCGCGGTGGTCTCTCGAGTCTTGCCTGATGGAATTCGGGTGCGTATTTCAGAGCGAGTGCCTCGAGTCGTAATAAGAACAGGATCGGGGCGCTTTCGTTGGGCCGATGAAGAAGCAGTATTGCTGGGGGAGATGTTGCCCACAGATCAGATTCCTGCGTTCTTCCTGCGCGGGTTGAGTGAGGAGGATTCGGAAACGGCCCACGTTGAGAACCGTGAGAGGATTCAGAAGTTTTTGGAATTGCAAAGAGAGTGGGACGCAGCGGGGCTTTCGGAACGCGTGAGCGAGGTCAACTTGTTTGACCTTCGCGACGTGCGGGCCCAACTAGCCGGCGACAGTTCGCAAATCGAAGTGCGCTTAGGCTCACAGGATCAGGCGAAGCGTTTGAAGGAAGCACTCAATGTTCTGGATGAACAACGGCAGACGCCTCGTGGTGCGCTCATCAGTTATATCGATATGAGTCCTGGGAAACGCGCCATAGTTGGTTTGGCTTCAGGAGTTCATGCGAACAAAGAGGAACCTTCAGCTACGAGCGAGGAACCGGTAACCGAGAAGAAGACAACGCCGGTGCCAGCTCCCAGCGCGGCGCGAAACAGAGATGCCCGCACCGTCGATGCTAACAGCAAGAAAGACACTAAAGATAAGCGGACTGGACCAGACAAGAAGTCTGAAAAACCCAAAGATGCGGCTCGTCGTCGAACATAAACTGTTTCACCGGGAGGAGCACTCGTAAATGGCCAAGCGCACGCAGCACACAATCGGTCTCGACATAGGGACGAGTAGGGTGACGTGTATCGCTTGTGAGCCCGGTGAAGGTGGATTGTTGGATATCGTCGGGATCGGGGAGGCTGAAGCTCGAGGACTTAGAAAGGGCGTGATCGTCAACCCTGATGCGGCAGTTGACGCTATCAAAAGAGCGGTTGAAGAAGCGGAAAGGATGAGCGGGGTGCAAGCCGAAGAAGTCTCGATCAACCTGGCCGGTTCCCACATCCTTGGCTTCAACGGGCAGGCGATTGTTGCCGTGTCTGGCCGTGACCGTGAGATCAATACGGAAGATGTTCGACGAGCCATTGACTCGGCATGCGCCATTCAGCTTCCGGCCGGACGTGAGATCGTCGATCGCTTGCCACAGGAATTCATCGTCGACGACCAGGATGGAATTAATGATCCCGTAGGCATGATCGGGGCTCGGCTTGCCGTCAAAGTTCACATCGTTACCAGCCCGGTAACCGCCCGCCAAAATGCCATTAATGCTGTTAATCGTGCCGGACTAATCGTGGCCGACATGGTCCTCGAGCAATTGGCAGCTGCGGAGGCCTCTTTAACCGAAGATGACAAGGAATTTGGCGCGGCGCTGGTGGACATAGGTGCGGAGACAACAGGGCTAGTCATTTATCAACGGGGTGCGGTGCAACACACGGCCGTTTTCCCACTTGGTGGCTCGCATTTTACCAACGACATTGCCTTTGGACTGCGAACGCCGATACCCGATGCGGAAAAAATCAAACGCACCGTCGGCTGCGCGTGCAGTACATCTCTTTCCGAACTGGAACGCGGCGAGTTGGTAGATGTTCCATCCGTCGGAGGGCGCGCACCTCGTCAACTTTCTAGGCAGATACTATGCGACATCCTTCAGCCGCGTGCAGAAGAAGTTCTGATGCACGTTGCGGACGAGATCAAGGATGCTGGTTGGGAGAGACAACTTTCTAGCGGCGTAGTCCTTACCGGGGGCGGCGCACTGTTAAGCGGCATGACCGAGATCGCAGAGCAGGTCTTTGATGCGCCTGTGCGAACCGGGTATCCGGAAAGAGATCGATTCGGCGGTCTGATCGAGGACGTACAAAGTCCAGCATGGGCCGCGGCTGCAGGACTGGCCCTTGTTGCGAGTCGCACACAGGCAAGCGAGATGCGGGCGGGCATCAGTCGTCGTGGTTCAACTGGAAAGCTCACGCATTTTGTTTCACGTTTTCGCAATCGTTTCAGTAGTATTTTTTGACAAGTTGTTGTATGCTTTCGCCCCGGTCGCACAAGATATTGTCCGCAATATATCGAGGCCGATGGCGAATGCAACCCAACATAGAAGAAAGAAGCCTTGGAAGCCTTCACGCTTCGGAAGAGAGGAAATCACTATGGCAGAGGATGCTCGTCGACCCGATAGAGGCATTAATATTTTCATTGATGACGACCCACCGATCAGCGGCGCTCGCATAAAGGTCATCGGAATTGGCGGCGGCGGTGGTAATGCGGTTAACCGCATGATCGATTGCGGTATCGAGGGGATCGAGTTCCTCGTAGCCAATACAGATCTTCAGGCGCTCAAGCGATCGAAAGCTCCCATCAAAATTCAGTTAGGCAGCAAGCTTACTAAAGGGCTTGGTGCCGGTGCCAATCCGAACGTGGGCCGGGAAGCGGCCCTGGAAGACACCGACAAAATTATCGAAGTCCTCGAGGGCGCCGACATGGTGTTTGTCACGACCGGGTTGGGCGGCGGCACGGGCACTGGGGCTGCGCCAATCATTGCTTCGCTGGCAACTGAATTGGAAGCGCTCACCGTAGCAGTTGTTACCAAGCCTTTTCACTTTGAAGGTCGACGGAGGATGCAGCAGGCCGAAAATGGTATCCGCGAATTAAAGGAATGCGTGGATACCGTCATCACGATTCCCAATGAGCGTCTGCTACATACCGTCCAAAAGGACTCATCGCTGGCCGAATCGTTTGCCGTAGCCGACGATGTGCTCCGACAGGCTGTGCAGGGCATCAGTGATCTTATTACAGTACCCGGCTTAATAAATCTGGATTTCGCTGACGTTAAATCGATCATGGCAGGGATGGGCATGGCATTGATGGGCGCGGGTCGCGCGCGTGGAGAGAACCGCGCAATTGAAGCGACCCAGCAAGCGATCTCTTCACCACTGCTGGAGGAGGCTACGATCCAGGGAGCGAAGGGTGTGCTCATTAACATTACCGGTGGACCAGACCTGACGCTTTACGAGGTTAATACTGCCTCAACCATTATTCGTGAGTCGGCCGATGAAGATGCCAACATCATCTTTGGAGCTGTGATTGATGAGAATATGCGCGATGAGATGAAGATTACCGTGATCGCCACCGGATTCGGCGAGGAAGCGGTATCGGTAGCGTCAGCAGCTGCGATGTCGTCGATGACTGCCTCCCCTCGTTTGGTTCAGCGATCGACTGATGAATTGCAGCGGCCGATGATGCAACCGCGCGCCGACGATCTGGACGTGCCTACGTTTATTCGTAAGAAAGCCGACTAACAACAACCGTTCACCATGACAAAAGGAAGGCCGATCTTTTCAGCCTTCCTTTTGATTTTTGCTGTCTTCGGATCTGGATGATCTGAATCCTTGCCATTGCAAAAATAATGCGTAGTTTTTGTTTTCGGCCTTTGCTTTTTAACTCTCGGTTGTGTAGCATGAAGGTCATTCCTTGCAGGATTTTCCATTACGGGTAAGTCGTCCCTCTCCTCGAATGGCCGCAGCCTGCGAGAGTAGTGTGGGTCCGCGTCAGCGCATTCCCGCCAATGTGCTTCGTGCGATCAATTTTGAACCCGTCTTTAAATTTGTTGGAGGTAAGAAAAAGTGAATCGTAAACTGATTAGAACCACGCTCGCCGAGGTTAAAGGAAAAGCCCGCGAGGTGCCTCAGCCGAGAGAACGTGTGAATGGCGGTTCTCATCGAGGATCAGGTGAGGGTGGAAGAGAGTCGTCGCCCCGTTCAGCCCAACCATCATCGGTGCAGGTCAGGAAGCGGACGCCGCCGCCGATGGAAACGAATGCCGAGCTGTTCTACTACAAGAAGCAGATAGACGCTCATACGCCCATGGTGATCGTGTTGCTTGATGGTGAAGAGATTGAGGGTACAATCGAATGGTACGATCGCGGTGCCTTGAAGGTTAACCGTAAGTCAGAGCCAAATATTTTATTGCTGAAGAGAAACGTCAAATACATGTTCAAGGCCGACGATCGTGTCGATGACGCCGCGGAATAGAGAAGCTCAAACAATATCGTCTCAATAGTTTTCCTGCCCCTTTTTCGGCGCCCCGTCTCGACCAATGAGGCAGTTTGGCAACAACCCAACTCATTTACCTCCTCGACAGCGCCGTTCTTTGCCTCGTATCGCGATCACGATGGGTGACCCTGCTGGTATAGGTCCGGAAGTAGTCCTTAAAGCAGTGGCCGAAGAAGAAATTCAGAGGATATGCATTCCAGTGATCATAGGCGACGCTCAATTGCTGGCCCACACGGCGCGGAAGCTGGACCTGCAGTCGGGGTATGACATCGTTCGCCAGGATGAGCCTCTTCCGGATGAGCTTTCTGAACCAGTAATTTTTCACCTGGATAATATCAACGGTGTAATAGAGCCAGGCATCGAGTCTGGACCAGCCGGGAAGGCTGCTGGTGGCTACATCGAAGCCGCGGTCGAATTATGTGCGGCGGGAAGTGTTGATGCCATCGCGACTGCTCCTATCAACAAACGATCGCTCTTCTTGGGGGGATATAGTTTTCCCGGCCACACCGAGTTTCTCGCTCATCTCACCGGCAGCGAAGAGTATGCAATGGCTTTTGTGGCCGCGAATCTTCGCATCGTTTTGATATCGACGCACGTACCGCTGGCTGAGGCGATAAGACTCGTAAAGCGAGATCGCATCGTAAAGACAATTCATCTCACCGATCGCGAGTTGATACGCTGGGGAATCGAGCGACCACGACTGGCGGTAGCGGCTTTGAACCCTCACGGGGCCGAGGGCGGACTCTTTGGGATGGAAGAAACGTCAGAGATTGCTCCGGCGATTGCGGACTGCCAGGGAGTTGATGAAATTGACGTTCAGGGGCCATTTTCGGCAGATACCGTGTTTCTGAGGGCGTCGCGTGGAGAGTTTGATGCGGTGATCGCGTGCTATCACGACCAGGCGATGATCCCGGTAAAATGTCTTTCGTTTGGCGAGGCTGTGAATGTTACTCTGGGACTGCCGTTTATCAGGACATCAGTTGATCACGGAACGGCTTTCGATATTGCAGGTAAGGGAATTGCAGAACATTCGAGCATGATTGCCGCCATCAAATTGGCTGCAGAGTTATCAACCAGAGCGGGCGAGAGCAGTCGTGCCGTGGAAGTGTAAGGGACCGATGGTTAACAAAGAAGAATCCCAGACCGCCGGACGAAAAACACCCGCAGCCCGTGAGGATAACAGTCGGCGTATCCTGGTAGCGGATGATGATCCAGCTATCCTTCGTTTAGTCACAGCTATTCTGGAAAAAGAACATTACGCGGTAGTACCTGCGCGCGATGGCCGCGAGGCTTACAAGATCATGCAGTCAGATCAAAATTTTACGGCCGCGATCTTCGACGTTGTAATGCCACACATCTCTGGACCCGAACTAGTGCGCTTCATGAAAACCGAGAAACGGCTGATGCGGATTCCGGTGATGATGATGACTGCGGAGCAGGATCCAAAATTATCTTCTGATAGTTTTTCAGCCGGCGCAGTGGTTTTCCTGCCCAAACCGTTTACCACTGCGCAACTGCACATCATGTTGCAAATGCTCGTCGGCAAGGCCAACAGCTAAGACATGATCTCCTTCGCCTCGTACATTTCGAAATTCGGGAGCAGGTTGGTCCCGGTTGCCTGCTGCTTTCTGATCATCTCTGCGGCTGCGGCTGCGGCGAAGACTCCTCAACTCAGCAATAGCCAGGCTCGCAAATTAATAGCCAAAATGGCAGGCATGGAATTGCCTGGCGGTTCAGTGCGCGTCAAAACGATTTCTGCCGGTGGCGACGGATCAGCGGAAGTTGCTGGCGAGATTAAGACTATTTTCAAGTTTGAAAAAGACAGCACCGGAAGATGGCGTGTCACGGAACTTCGAGTCGGTCCGGATCGTTGGCTGCGGATTACTCATATCGCCAATGCGCTGAACACAAAAATTCCGGTGGACGACTGTTCCGCACCGGATCCTCCTTTTCGGGGTTCACAGGCCATCGATCCGAGCGCGAAGAGGTCGCGTTGTCTACTGGCCAGTCTTTTGGGTGTGGAACTTCCATCAGACTCGGTTCGGATTCAAGAGGTCTCGCCCTTCGCGGTACCGATGGGTTCGCAACCTTCTGCAATTGTTACCGCGCTGATCACGGTCAATGCGCGCATTGTTCACCAAGGCACCGAGCCGCGCGTAAGCGAATTACGAACAGGAAATCGCGACTGGGTCCAGCTAGAACCATTGGTCGCTTCCATCGACAGGGAGAAACAGGAACAGGCGCGCGGGGAACTGGCATGGATGGCCGAGGCGTTGGAAAAGTTTCGCAAAGATAAAGGCTTCTATATCGTTTCCGATTCACAGGCGGTGGCAATCGATCACCTTAGCCCAAAGTACCTTCCGCGGGTAATTCGCATCGACCCCTGGCAGAGACCTTACAAATACCAGGGCGAACGCCACCGTTTCACCCTCCGCTCCCTTGGAGCCGATGGCAAGGACGGCACGGCCGACGACATCGAACTAGCCGGCCCTTCGCGTTGATGCTCTCCTTCCGGGTAAATTTCTTGACTCACTATCTGCACGGGTGTTAGTTTTCAGCTGCGGTTTCGAGCGCAAGCTGCTCGATATCAAACAGCAATAGACAAGCCCGTTGCCCACTGCAAAGAAGTTCTTTTAACCCCGCCAGTGGTGCTGATTCAGCTAAGGTAATTCAAGTTTTGCCAGCTGACCCGAATCCCGTTGTTAGTCGACCCACCATACGGAACCTGGTGCCGTCGTTTTCCCTCAAAGCGTTTAGACGAAAACATCTGAATTGCTGAGACTATCCCTGTTATGCTTGTAAGGCTCCTTTGGGCAAACGGATGAAGCGGAGGCGCGCAGAGTTAGCGCGAACAATACCTTGAGTAAACCCTACGGACCCATTCGACGCTGGTTGGACAAGATGGGACTGATCGAGAGTCAGCCATCCGAAGAGCAAATTCCCACTGCCGAACTGCCCAAGCCTGAACCACCGGCCGATGAGGAACCTGAACAACTCAGCAAGCAACAATTGGAAATAACCACCGCCGACACCAGGCCACTTCCACCGGGAATGGCAGAAGATTTCATCGCCAAACCGAACACGGATGAAGAACAGATGGAGAGTAAAGTCACACAAACCGGAGCCACTGCTTCTGAAATGCCGGAAAGAGTCAGCGGTCCCCTGCTTGACCTGGGAGACTTTGAGCCGGCGCATGCTGCGGCGGAAGAAGATTTCGTATTGGACATCGATCTCGATGAAGTCGCGGAGGGTGCGCCTGCTGCAAAGTCGTTTGCGAGTCAGCCGGTTCCTGGTCGAAGTCTACGCGCTGAAGACGATCGGCAATTTGACGTAGAGGACGTTGTTGACTCGGTCGCTGAGCGTGTGAAGCCGACTGTGGATCCGATGGCGGAAACTCAGGAATTGACGCACGGCATGCCGGATCAGCAAGCTGCCGCTGACAGAGCTTTCACGGAGCCGGAAATTGTCGAAGCAGAAATGAGGCGCACGCCAACGTCGGCGCCGGTTGCTGAGTCTGGACAGGTTAGTTCGCAACAGCTGTCGCCGGAAGCCATTGACGCGATAGCACGACGCGCGGTTGAGATGCTTTCGGAAAAGGTGGTGCAGGAAATTGCCTGGGAAGTGGTGCCGCAGCTTGCCGAGCTCATGATTAAGCGACAGCTTGAAGAAAAGAATTCCTGAAATAAACATAATCCGACGCTCAGGTGCAGGCGATCTCGAAAGAGGTCGCCTGTTTCTTTCTTATAGAGAACTCGGAATGCCACAAGATGCGGCGAATATGAAATCGCTTGACTATTATTTACAATGCTTCGAATAACGAATCGTGGCAACAACTGACAACGGACAAGTGACTATTAAGCATGGACATTCCCAAACAATACGATCCTAAACAAGCCGAGCAAGATCATTACGAGCGCTGGGAAAAACTGGGTTTTTTTGCTCCCGAGATTAACCGCGACCCAGACGCGCCTGTGTTTTCCATAGTAATCCCGCCGCCAAACGTCACTGGCTCACTCCATATGGGCCACGCTCTGCAACACACAATGATGGACGTGCTGACACGTTATAAGCGGATGAGCGGCTATCGCACGCTCTGGCTGACGGGCATGGACCACGCCGGCATCTCCACGCAGTTAATGGTCACCCGTGAATTGAAGAAAGAGAGGTTGACGCGATACGACCTGGGTCGTGAGGCGTTTGTCGATCGCGTCTGGAAGTGGAAAAAAGAATCAGGCGGACAGATTTCACGTCAGATGCGCCGTGAAGGAGCGTCCGTCGATTGGTCGCGGGAAAAGTTTACGATGGACGAAGACCTGTCGCGTGCGGTTCGTGAAGTCTTTGTCCGGCTTTACGAAGAGGGAATGATTTATCGCGGCAACCGAATCGTGAACTGGTGCCCTAACGATCAAACCGTGTTATCCGATCTCGAAGTACAGAAGGAGCCCCAGGCAGGCAAGCTTTATTACCTGCAGTATCCGGTGAAGGGAAGCGACAAACGCGTCACGGTGGCTACCACTCGTCCAGAAACCATGTTGGGCGATACAGCAGTGGCCGTTAACCCGGACGATGAACGATATCGAGACTTGGTAGGAGCGACTCTGATGCTGCCGCTAACCGATCGCGAGATCCCGGTTATCGCTGACGAGTTTGTCGATCCCGAATTTGGAACCGGCGCTGTGAAGGTGACACCGGCGCATGATCCAAATGACTACGACATGGGCGTGCGTCACGACCTTGCACAGATATCCGTTATCGATCTTCAGGCTAAGATGACCGAGGCTGCAGGCGCAGACTTCACCGGCCTTGATCGATACCAGGCGCGCACGAAGGTAGTCGAGAAGTTTGAGGAGCTGGGCCTGCTCGAGAAAATTGTTGACTACGAGTTTTCGATTTCGAAGTGTGAACGCTGCAAGACTGTGATCGAACCGTTGACTTCAACCCAGTGGTTTCTGCGCATGGACCAGCTGCGGGAACTCGCGCTTGATTTGATGACTCGCGAGCAGAAGCCACGCTTCGTTCCTGAAGTCCCTCATCAAAAGGTTTACACAAGCTGGCTCGAGAATCTGCGGGATTGGACCATCTCACGCCAGCTCTGGTGGGGCCATCAGATTCCTGCCTGGTACACGCTAAATGGCGAGCTGATTGTCGCCCGAAGCGAAGCGGAGGCGCGGGAAAGCGCCGGCACTGACGAGCTGACCCAGGATCCTGATGTGCTCGACACATGGTTTTCCTCCGCACTTTGGCCTTTCTCCACCCTGGGTTGGCCGGAGCAAACTGACGATTTGAAGACCTTTTATCCTACGTCTGTGCTGGTCACTGCGCGCGACATCATCTTTCTGTGGGTTTCGCGAATGGTGATGATGGGGATGAAGTTTATAGGCGAGCGGCCTTTTGACGACGTCTACATCACCGGAACCATTCTCGATCCGCACGGACAGCGTATGTCGAAGACAAAAATGAACGGGATAGATCCGCTCGAGGTGTTTGACCGGTATGGCGTCGATGCCACGCGTCTCAAGCTGGCTTCGGTTGGTAGCACCGATGTTCGCTGGAACGACAAGCAGGTCGAGTCGTATAGAAACTTTGCCAACAAGATCTGGAACGCTGCTCGTTTCTGTTTACTAAACTCCGAAGGTGCAACCATCGATTCGGACATGCTGAGCGGCGCGAGCTCTCTACATGATCGTTGGATACTGTCACGCTTAAATAAAACTGCCCGCGACGTTCGCGCTGCGATCGCAGATTACGAGTTTCACGAAGCGGTGCAAAGTCTCTACCACTTCTTCTGGGACGATTTTTGCGATTGGTACATCGAGTTGACCAAGGCCGACGTTACCGCCGAGGAAAAGACGCATCAACGAGACGAAGCACGCACGCGCTTGATCAGCGTTCTGGAACAGGCGCTGCGACTCCTGCATCCGTTTATGCCATACATCACCGAGGATCTCTGGCTCCGGCTTCCGGGAGCGCACGAGAAATTGCTTCATCAAGCATATGCGGGCGCCGAGCCGACAATAATGCTGGCTGCTTATCCCGAGGCCAACTCGGAGCTGATTGACGAAGAAGCCGAATGGCAAATGCAAGCAGTGATTGATTTGATCTCGCGCGTTCGAAACATTCGCTCAGAAATGAATATCAAACCTGGCGAGCGAGTGACGGTGATGATAGGTGCACCGGATGAAAAACTAAGATCGGTCTTGGTAGCCAACACAAACCAAATCAGTCGCATCGTTCGTGCTTCCGAAGTTTCAATACAGGAAATCCTTGACGCGCCGCGCGCTTCCGCAAGGGCGGTCCTTGTTGGCGGTGCTGAGGTAGCCGTGCCACTGGAAGGTCTAATCGATTTCGCGCAGGAGCGGCAGCGCCTGAGTAAAGAGAAAGAGAAACTGCAGGCGGAAGCGGGCAAACTCGAGGCCCAGCTCGGAAACCCGCAGTTTGCCGAGCGAGCTCCTGCGGAAAAAGTCGCAGAGTTGCGCGCACGTATTTCCGATATTGCCCAGCGCACAGCTCAGCTTGATCTCACGATAGCGAACCTGGAGTAGGCTGACCAAATCCGGGAAGCCTTACAGAACCGAGCGCGGTAGCGCCGGATGCTGGAGGTTACTCAAAATTGAATCGCCGGCCTGTTGCCAACGTAGCCTTTAGCATCCGGCGCTACCGCGCGCGGTTCTGTAATGTAGTCGTGATGTCCCGCGGGTGAGGGTCAAAGCGGTGACAAGGAACCGCACTCCAAGGAGGCGCCTCATATGTAGACCCGACGCTGGTTTTAGGAACAGGAACGCCTGGCTGACGTGTAAACCCCCACAAGGCAGCCTCGCGCGGCTTGAATGCATCTGCTATCAGGGCGTATCTTTGGGACACATGAGCCGCCGGTCCTAACTTAGGGAGTTTGTTATGCATAATCGATTTATTCGTCAAAGCGCTTTATTAGTGATGGTTCTGATGCTTGTCAGCATCTGTCTGGTTGAGGCAGAGGCACAGACGCGCAGGAGACGCCCACGCCGCGTTAACCGGCCAGTAGTTACAAATCCGGTAATTGCCCCCCCGGGTGAAGAGCAAACCCCAAATAGCGACCCCGAGAGAATCATCAGTACTGCCGACGAAACACCGACTGAGTCTGGAGATCCTGCGCAGACTGCTGGAACGAAGACCACGCCCAGGAAGCCTGGCGAAGAGCAGGAAATGAAGCAGACTATCAACGCGCTCTCAAATCAGGTTAACCGTCTCAACGACAAGTTGAGTCAAATGAGTGAGAACGACAAAACGCTCATTGACATGGAACGGCTGACTCGTGCCGAGCAGCGAGCGGAGAGTTTGCGAAGCCAGCAGATCGACGTTGAGGGCAAGCTGGCAGATTTGCAGTCTCAGCTGGAGCAGACTGAGTTTTCGTTGCGGCCTGAGAACATCGAGCGTGCGGCCGCCGGCTACGGCACTACGCGCCCGGAAGAAGCGCGTGATGCAACGCGGCGGGCTTTGGAAAGCAGGAAGGGACGTTTACAAGCTCAGATCAGGATCCTTGAAACGAGCAAGGTACGTTTGGAGCAGGCCTTGGTGACAGCAGATGCAGAAGTTGACGCTCTGCGACGAAAGTTAGAGCAGCAGAAGCAACAGGAAGCTGTGACGCCTCCTCCGACAGAGCCACGCCCTGCTACTCGAAAACCCGAGTGAATCGCGTGAGTCACAGGCGCATAGAGTACGAGCTTTAGCTTGCGGCGTTTGCAAGAAACTGGCTTACGCGGTACCGAAAGAAAGCACCCGATGCATCGGGGTTGTAGTCTAAACACCTCTTAATCTGAGGGCAGATTCCATGGGCACCATCGCGCAAACAGATCTCTATCGAATAATTTCGCAAGCGGGTGCTCGAGGCGAGCGGCTGGCTGTTGCCACGGTCACACGGACTCGGGGCTCGACCCCACAGCAGCGCGGGGCCAAGATGGTTTTTTTTCAAAGCGGCGACGCGAAGGGCACTGTCGGCGGAGGTTGTATCGAAGCTGAAGTTTGGGCGGAAGCACGAGCAGCTTTGAGAGCGAACCAATCCGCACTCCATCACTTTTCATTGACAGCCGAAGAAGCTAGTGAAGAAGGAATGGTGTGCGGGGGCACGATGGATATTTTTATTGATGTGATAGAACCGACCGGAGACCGACGACCGACGACCGTATGAATTCCAGAACGGTCTATGGTCGGCGGTGTACGGTCACCCGTCCGGAGGCGCTTATGTCTGAATCCTTTGTCGAAAACTACAAAGCCAAGCACAAGCATCCTCTCAATAAGCTGACGCACAGCATCGGCATCCCCATGATTGTCGTTTCGCTGCCACTCTTCTTCTTTAACTGGCGCTGGGCGCTGGGACTTTTCATAGTCGGTTGGATACTTCAGTTTGTCGGCCACGCCATCGAGGGCAATCAGCCGGCGTTTTTCAAGAACCCGGTTTACCTGTTGGTGGGCCCTCTATGGCTTTTGCGCCGAGCGGCGGCGGCAATAGGGCTGGCAAAGCCCTCGCCTACAAAGTAGCGCGTTCATGTCTCCCGCCGAATCATCTCTTTCCATTGCAGAATCAGTCGAACGATTACTGGCAGCAGGCGGCACCGCTGCGCTTGCCACGCTAATTGAAGCGCCCTCGAATGTCGGCGCCAAGCTTCTAATCGAAGCGTCCGGAAATACGAGCGGCAGCTTGGGCCATGGAGCCCTTGACGCTGCCGTTGTTCTCCACTCAACCGCATTTCTAAACTCAAAGCAAGATACTCAGGTTTTTCTGGTGAAAGAATTGGCCCCAGCGCTAACTGAGTTGACCGATGCACAAGTCTTATTTGAGCGTATTCAACCGGAGCCCCGCCTGGTGATCTGCGGCGCTGGCCACGTGGGCGCTTCGTTGGCAAACCTTTCCAGCTTGTTGGGTTATAGCTCGACGCTGATCGACGATCGAGCCGAGTTTGTGACACGCGAACGCTTTCCGGATCCGCGAATAGATTTAGTGGCTGCTGAGAATTGGTTTGATGCGGTGAGTAAGGCCATCGGCAATGGCCACGGAGTTTCTGTGGCTGTGGTCACGCGTGGGCACAGCGAAGATGAAACGTGCATGCGCGCCATCGTAACTTGCAAGGTGGATTATCTGGGATTAATCGGCAGCAAGCGCCGGACTAACATTGTCCTCGAGCGACTGCGCGCGGCTGGGGCGACTGAAGATCAACTGAAAAACGTCCATGCGCCGATTGGACTGGACATCGGCGCGGTAACACCGGAAGAGGTGGCGCTGGCGATTATGGCGGAGATTGTTGCGGTAAGACGCGGGGGAAAAGGTGGCTCGCTGACAGATTTGCGACGCTCTCAGTAGGACAGGCATTCCTGACTGTCGGTCTCACCAAACGTACCTCCGGTTACGTCGAAATCACCGCTGGTTCGATTGACACGCTACTCCCGGGTCATATATAAGGACACTCCATCGAAGGGTAACTATTGTGAATCCGAGCGTTCTTCAAACTTCCGCACATTTCGCTTACCGCCATTGGTATTGGCGCGGCACCACTTTGCCGGTGGTGGCGGTAATCCGCGAAAGGAAAACAATGCGAGAGTAAGAGAACGCGCATAATCCGTTTCGAGAACCCGCTGCCAGCATGTAACTGCCGGTAGCGGGTTTTTTGTTGGACAGACATTCCTGCCTGTCATGCGCAGCAACCGCGCCTTTGTAAGCCAACAGGCATTTTGCGAATCTTCGACAGACAGGAACGCCTGTCCTACTTAAGATGGATCTCCAGCCTTCATCATTTGCGGATTTTGAGCGCGCGGCGCAACGCGGCAACGTTGTGCCTGTGGTCAGGACCGTGCCGGCGCAATCGCGTACGCCGACCAGCGCGCTGTCGCGTATCACTGGAGCTGCTGCTTACTCATTCCTGCTCGAGTCAGTCGAAGGAACTCAGCAGTTTGCCCAATACTCTTTCCTGGGCGCGAAGCCGGAGATGGTTGTGCGCGGGCGTGGGAATCTCACCGTCGTGCAACGAGGAGAGGAGCAGGAGACGATAAGTGTAGGCCTGCCGGATTTCCTTCGGGATTACTTCAGCACTCGCAAGCTGGCACGCCGTCCTGGTTTGCCGCCGTTCGCAGGCGGCATGGTTGGTTACCTGGCCTACTCTGCAGCACATTGGTTTGAGCCATCTCTGTCGAACGTCGAAGACCAATCAACCGACGATGGTCTGTTGATGTTCTATCGAACCGTGCTTGCGTTTGATCGGATAAATCATCAGATCCTGATCACCTGTCTCGTGTTTACTGAAGAAGCTGCCGGCTCAAACGAGCGTCTTCAAACACTCTACGACGATGCAGTGGTAGAAACTGCTCGTATTGAAGTGTTGTTGAAGGATGCGACCGCACAAGCTCCAGGTGTCTTCGAGCTGAAAGATCCGAATGGGACAGGGGCCGCGTTTTCGTCCAACTGGAGCCGTGATGGTTTTCAGGATGCCGTACTCAGCGTGAAAGAATACATAGCCGCCGGTGACTGTTATCAGGCTGTGCTCTCCCAGCGCTTCACAAAGCAAGTGGCTGCCGCACCCGCATCCATCTACGAGGCGCTTCGAGTGATCAATCCATCGCCGTACATGTACTTCCTTCGTATGGGCGATAAAAAAGTTATCGGCGCCTCACCCGAGATGTTGGTGCGTTGTCGTGGACCACGCCTTGATTATCGCCCCATTGCAGGGACACGACGCCGCGGGGCAAACAAGGCCGAAGATTGGTTGTTAGCTTCTGAAATGCGCCGGGATGAGAAGGAAGTCGCGGAGCACATGATGCTAGTTGATCTTGGCCGAAACGATCTTGGAAGAGTCGCTGATTACGGATCGGTGCAGGTAGACGATCTGATGAATGTTGAATCGTATTCGCATGTGCTTCATCTGGTCAGCAGCCTGCGCGCACGTCTGCGCAATGGGCTCGATCGTTTCGACGCTCTGGCGTCGTGCTTTCCCGCCGGCACTGTTACGGGCGCACCGAAGCTCAGGGCCATGCAAATCATCAGTGACCTGGAACCGTCGCCGCGAGGTATTTATGCCGGCACGGTGCTTCATGCTGACTACGGTGACAACCTCGATTCATGCATCGCCATTCGCACGATAGTTCTCGAAGGAAACACGGCTTCAGTGCAGGCCGGCGCCGGGATCGTGGCGGACTCCGTCCCGGAGCGTGAATATGAAGAGACCATCAACAAGGCAAAGGGCTTGATGCGGGCAATTGAGATTGCGGAGAAGGAGTTTCGAAGACAGTGAAGCAGACGGGAGACGGGAGACCGGAGACGGGAGGCAGGAGGCAGGAGGCAGGAGGCAGGAGGCAGGAGGCAGGAGGCAGGAGGCAGGTGGCCGCACTCCAAGGAGAAGCTTTTGCCGACTGCCGACTGATTGCTAATTACTGATTGCCGACTGCTGATTGCCGACTGCTGATTCTGATTGCTGATTCAATGATTCTCATTATCGACAACTACGATTCATTTACTTACAACCTCGTGCAATACGTGGGTGAGCTGGGCGAGGAGATCGTTGTTTGTCGTAACGACCAGATAGATCCGAAGGAAGCTGAAGCGCAGTATATTCCGGATCGAATCCTGATCTCGCCGGGGCCGGGGCGGCCGGAAGGGGCAGGTGCGTCGCTCGACGTGATCAGATATTTTGCAGGGAAGGTGCCGATCCTCGGTGTTTGTTTAGGTCACCAGGCAATCGGCCAGGCTTTCGGTGGTTGTGTTGTACGCGCCCCAGAGCTTGTTCACGGCAAGGCGTCTGAGATTTGTCATGACGGCCGAACGATCTTCGAAGGGCTCGAACATCGTTTCAGGGCGGGCCGTTATCACTCTTTGATTGTTGAGCGCACGACTCTTCCCGATTGTCTGGAAGTGTCGGCCGCCACGCCCGACGATGTAATTATGGGGATTCGACACCGGACGTTGAAAGTTGAAGGCGTGCAGTTTCATCCGGAATCAATTCTGACTGACGGCGGCAAGAGGTTACTGGCGAATTTTCTGAAGCTATGACGAGTCCGCAGCGGTATCAGAAGCCCGGCCAGAGCTTGAGGGGAACGGAGGAGGCAAGCCCCTTCCCAACCTGAGAGCCCACCTGCGAGTCACCTGTAAGCGTCGGCCTTCTCTCAGGTAAGGAAGGAGGGCTTGCCCCCGCTCTTCCGTTCGCTGCGAGCCCGCCGAGTCGAGCTCTGCTGCCGGATCACGATATGACTGACGACACGATCTCAAAGCATTCAGGAGCGGCCACGTTGCGAAGTGAACATCGCACGCATTCTCTCCGGTCATTCGGCGCGCGCCTGATGCGCGGTGAGAATCTGCAACGAGATGAAGCGGCGCAGTTTATCAACGCGATGCTCGATGATGCTGCCACGGACGCTCAGATAGCGGGTGCACTGGTTTCACTGGCAATCAAGGGTGAGACGGCTGATGAACTTGCAGGGATGGCCGGCGTTATGCGTTCGCTCGCACTTCGCATTAAATGTGAACACTCGAAATTTATCGACACTGCGGGAACCGGATCGAGTCGTGCCAAGACTTTCAATGTCTCAACCGCGGCGGCTTTCGTTGTTGCCGGCGCAGGATTGCCGGTGGCGAAACATGGGGGTCGCGCTGCCACCAGCCGATCCGGAAGCGCGGATGCGTTAACTTCTTTGGGTGTGAACGTCGCCACGCCACCCGAGGTGTCGCAGCGATGCCTAAACAAGATCGGAATATGTTTCATGTTTGCGCCGCTATACCACGGTGCCACGGCGCGCGTGGCGGCGATCCGACGTGAACTCGGCGTGCCGACGAGTTTCAACTTGCTTGGCCCATTGACGAATCCAGCTGGAGCGCCGTTTCAGATCATCGGCGTGTGGAGACACACCCTGGTGAAGCCGATGGCGCAGGCGCTGCTGGCGCTCGGAACAAAGCGCGCCTGGGTTGTTCACGGTGTAGACGGGCTCGATGAACTTACGACTGCTGGACCAACTTTCGTGGCCGAGGCATGTGAAGGAACCATAAAGGAGTTTGAAATCAAACCCGCAGACTTTGGTCTCGAGCCAATTTCGGTTACGTCGCTGCCGCGAGGTGATGCAGAAGTGAGTGCGACCCTGATTCGCGAAATTCTGGGAGGCGTGCGGCATGACGAGGCGCGCGACCTGGTGGTCATCAACGCCGCGGCGGCGCTTTTTGTAGGTGGCGCAGCTTCCACTCTGCTGGACGCGGGCCGCATGGCGAAGGAGAGTATTGATAGTGCAGCAGCGCTGCGAAAACTAAACGACCTGGCAAAAGCTACGAACGAATGAATTCGCAAACGAACATTCTTGACGAAATCATTGGCCGGAAGCGTTTGCGTGTCGAAGACGCGAAGGCCAAACGGCCTTTGGAAGAGCTTCGGGCACGCGCATCGGAGGTTCGCGCCTCCAAGCAGCCCCATGCGTTGGAACGTGCTCTCGTCGGCGTCGGCCCAACGAGAGTGATTGCGGAAATCAAACGCGCGTCGCCGTCAAAAGGATTGATTAGGGAAAATTTGGATCCAGAGCAACAGGCGCGCGCGTACACCCGCGGCGGCGCTGCGGCAATCTCGGTTGTTACGGAAGAAGATTACTTTTTAGGGTCGCTCGACGATCTCCGAGCAGTTCGTGCCGCGTCCGCGCTTCCAATCCTGCGGAAGGATTTTATTTTCGACAGTTACCAGGTTTATGAAACAGCTGAGGCCGAGGCCGATGCGCTGCTCTTGATTGTGGCGGCGCTCGATGATGCGCAGCTCGGTGAGTTGTTACGGATCGCGCAGGATGAGCTAGGCATGGACGCGCTGGTGGAGGTGCACACTGCCGATGAGATGCGACGAGCGAGAAGTTGTGGCGCCAGAATAATTGGAGTGAACAATCGGGACTTGCGAAGTTTTGAAGTGTCGATGGATGTGTCGGTTGAGTTAGCGCGAATGATATATGGAGACGCGGGAGCTCGGCGCCAGGCCGCCGAGGACGAAAGCATCGCCAAGCGGCCGCACGCCAAAGAGGTCCTTCTGGTTAGTGAGAGTGGTTTGAATACAGGTTCTGATCTGCGACGGTTGAACGCGCTTGGGTTCAGTGCTTTTTTAGTTGGCGAGACGTTGATGCGAGCGGACGACCCGGAAGCGACTTTAAAGGCGTTGATTCGTGATGCGGATCAAGTGCGAGTCAAGGTTTGCGGTATCACTAATCTCGATGACGCTCTGCTTTGTGTCCGTGAAGGCGTCGACATCCTGGGTTTCAACTTCTATCCAGGCAGCCCTAGGTATATTGCTCCGGAGAAAGCACGTTGCATACTGGATCAGTTGCCCTCCGAGATGTTCACCGTAGGCGTCTTTGTTAATGAAAAAGCCGAAGACGTAATAAGAATCGCCGCGCGGGTTGGGGTCGATGCAGTGCAATTACACGGGGACGAAACTGCTGACTTCTGCCGCGACTTGAATCAGCTTTTCGTCATCAAGGCCCTCCGCGTTAGCGAAGATTTCGAAGCCGAAGCAGCTTCGCGTTATGAAACCGCCGCTGTATTACTCGATGCCTTTAGTACAGCCGCACGAGGTGGTACGGGCCGTTGCTTTGATTGGAACCTGGCCCAGGACACATCGCGTTTTGCGTCGAAGTTATTTCTGGCCGGTGGCTTAACGCCAGAAAACGTCTCGGAGGCAATCAGAGCGGTCAAGCCTTATGCGGTTGACGTTTGCAGCTCGCTAGAAAGTGCGCCGGGAATCAAGAGCGAAGAGCGGCTGACGGCGTTCATGAATGCCGTTCGAGGCGCTCGCGAAGGGAAACCTTTCTTGCCAAAAAATGGAACAATCATGCTGGATCCACCAGGATACTGGGGGCGCTATGGTGGCCGCTACGTACCGGAGACTTTGATCAGTCCTCTGGATGAGCTGACCGAGGCTTACGATGAAACGCGGTGTGACGAAGAGTTTCAGAAAGAGTTTGCCTCGTTGTTGCGAGATTATTCCGGCCGGCCCACGCCGCTGACTCATGCGAAACGATTGAGTGAAGCAGCCGGCGGTGCCCGAATTTATCTAAAACGCGAGGACCTTTCACACACTGGTTCACACAAAATCAACAACGCGCTGGGCCAAGTCTTGCTGGCCCGGCGAATGGGCAAGCGTCGTGTAATTGCGGAGACAGGCGCAGGCCAACATGGAGTTGCGACGGCGACTGTCTGTGCACTGTTTGGACTGGAGTGTGTTGTGTACATGGGCACCGAAGACGTGCGCCGCCAGTCGCTCAACGTTTTTCGAATGGAGTTGCTGGGCGCGGAAGTGCGCGAAGTCGACTCGGGATCGTGCACATTGAAGGATGCAATCAACGAAGCAATGCGCGACTGGGTAACCAACGTCGCCGACACTTACTATCTGCTGGGCAGCGCGCTTGGTCCACACCCTTATCCGACAATGGTGCGCGACTTTCAAAGCATCATTGGCCGGGAAACCCGCGAACAAATACTCGAAAAGGAATACCGCCTGCCGAATTTACTAATCGCATGTGTCGGCGGCGGGTCAAACTCTATCGGACTATTTCACCCTTTTCTGAATGACGAGTCGGTACGAATGATTGGCGTCGAGGCGGGTGGCCGTGGTCCGGAGTTGGGCCAACATGCTGCGCGCTTCCA
>Ga0190270_10000105_pt1 | contig 36505 bp, 32 predicted proteins | sample Popmic320T_FD_133748 | JGI IMG/M metagenome (GOLD analysis project Ga0190270, IMG submission 133748) | Populus adjacent soil microbial communities from riparian zone of Weber River, Utah, USA - 320 T | ecosystem: Environmental > Terrestrial > Soil > Riparian zone | place: USA: Utah | collected...
CGGCGGGCCGGCGTGGCCGGCGGCACTTGTTTGCGCACGGACGGCGCTTCGTGCGAGAGGCGTGCGTTCAGCCTTGGGCGACCAGTGCTGCCGGCCACGCCGGCCCGCCGGAGGCCTCTCGTCAGTTCTCTCTCAACATGGGGCGAAGTGAAAGCCTCAGTCGAACGTGACGAGGGGGCTCTGCACCTGTTTGCGGGGCATCGTGGCGATCAGGTCGGGGCGCGCGAACATGTCGCCCTGCAGGTCGGGCGGCTCCTTGCCGTACTCGAATCCGAGGATCACGGAGATGGGTGCGGTGGGAACGATGGTGTTCACGGCGAACGGAACGCCCGGGACCGCTGCCGGCTTGCCGCCCGTCAGCGCCTGGTGATGCCAGAAAACGGTCAGGGGAACCAGCACGTCTCCGACCTGCACCGTCAGTGGTGAGCCTCCGCGGCGGCTTCGGTCTGATATCACCACCTGAAACGACACCGGCGCCGTCTCGGGAACCGTGGCGAGGACGGTGCCCTCTCCGTCGAGCGCGGGTCGCCCGATGACGACGAGCCCGTGTGCGCTGTCGGTGAGCACCAGCGTCGCGCCCGGCGGCAGGGCGTCGAAGTGGAAGCGCTTTTCCTGGTCGACGGGCGCGATCGCGAGTTGCACTCCGTTCTGCACGAGCCACATCCGCGCGCCGGGCTGCACCGGCTTGCTCGACACCACCCGGCCCGCCACTCCCGCCGGCCTCGGCTGGAGCCGCAGCGCCACCTTCACCGTCTCGTCTTCGACCGTGATGGCGCCGCGGCATTCACGGATGAATCCTTTCGCATAGGCGCAGACGAGCAGCGGCACATCGCGGAGGACCGGTTCGAGCGATGTCTGTCCTTCAGCATCCGTCGGCGGCGTCTCCAGCTCGTACAGCGGAAACTCCACCTCATCCTCCACGATCGACACGGTCGCGCCGGCGATCGGCTTTCCGTCCGCGCGGCTCGTCGCCGTCACGGCGATGCCGCCGGACGGGATGTCGATATCGTGCACGCTCCCGCCGATCACCGGACCGCTCGTGCGATGGACGTAGCCCCGTTCGGAGCCGCACGGGGTGACTTCGACCAGCGTGACCCGGTCCACCGGCCGGGAGATCAGCAGCCGGTACGTGCCGGTCGCCTCGTCGGTAGTGGTGATGCCGTTCGGAAACTCGAGACGTGCCCGGACAGGCTCCCCGTCCTTGCTGACGCGCCCCATGACGTATGACGCGCCGAGCGTCACGGAGCTGCGCGCGTCCTCCGTGCCGCTCCATTGCACCACCTCGTACGCCGCGTGGTCGCCGAACTTCAGCTCCGCGACGTACTCACCGCCGCGCAACGCCTCGAACCGTTCCTCGCCGGACGCCGCTCCCGACTCGATCTTCCGCGACACCACGGCTTCGCATCGCGACGCGCCATGACGCGCGAGCCGCTGCATCACCTCGGGGGTACACCGGCGGATCGTGACCTGCGGCCGCACTGCTTCCTCTTCCTCTACCGCCGGAGCATTGGTGTCCGCTGCCTCCGCGCCGCAGGCGGGTGGCACCTCGTCGAGAAAGGCCGGATCGAGCGTCCACCGCACCGCGAGCACCGCCGGCACGCTGGCGGTCAATGCGGTGCTGTGAACCTCGTTCGCGGCGACGTTCGCCGCCTGCTCGCTTCGCACCCATCCGTCGCCTGCCAGCGCCACCCGGTAGCGCTGCGCCGGCACGTTGCGGAAGAACACCAGCGACTCGTGGAACGCCGGTGCCGCGCGGAGCCGCTCGGTCGCGACGACGTCGCCATTCGGCGCGACCAGTTGCACCGCCGGACCGGCGCCTCGCGCATTCTTCGGGCTCGCGATCGCCACCTTCACGACGACATCGGCCTTGCCGGCGTCAGGAGTGCGAATCTGCGCGAGCCTCAGCGTTTCGCCCTCCTTCAGCACGAGCTCCTCGCCGAAGCGCACGATCCCGTCTGCGCCGGGCCGTGCGGGCGATGCAGCCGCCGGCTCTTCAGCGCTTCTGCGCATCACCAGCGGCACCACGCGCGTGGCGGCCGGCAGCCCGATCGTGCCTTCCGCATCGGCGATCACGATCTCCGCACCGGAGGGCGTCTCGACGTATGCCGCGAGCAACTCCCCTTCTTTCAGCGTCTCGCGAATCGCGGAGAGATCGACGGTCGCTGCAGTGCCCTCCGTCGTCAACAACGGCAGCAGGAGCAGCAGCAGGAGTCGCATGCGCTCCAATATACACACTGGCATGCGCGGTGCTCGACACGGTCCGGCAGATGACCACGCGTCCACCGGCCGTTGCCGGCACATTCTACGAGGGCACACCCGAGCGGCTGCGCGCGCAGGTCGATGCCTGCTTCGCCGCCAACCCGCCCGCCCCGCGAAAGCAGCGGTTCCTTGGCGCGGTCGTTCCGCACGCGGGGCTCATGTACAGCGGCCACGTCGCGGCCGCGTTCTACGCGCTGGCCGACCTGCCGAAGCGGCTGCTCATCCTCTGCCCGAATCACACCGGCGCCGGCCATTTCGCGGCCATCAACCGTGAAGGCGCATGGCGGACGCCGTTCGGCGACGTCGCCATCGACACGCCGCTCGCCGACGCGCTGATGGCGCAAACCAAGCTCCTGGCCGAGGATGCACGGGCGCATGCGCGGGAGCACTCGCTCGAGGTGCAGCTCCCCTTTCTCCAGCGCCTCCTCGGCGATTTCACGTTCGTCCCGATCTGCCTCGGCGCGCACCGGTACGACGTCGCGGACGAGATCGGCCACGCCATCGCGGCGGTGCTGAAGCACGAGCCGGACGTAGCCATCCTCGCCAGCTCCGACCTCAATCACTACGAAGACCAGCCCACCACGATGCGCAAAGACCAGCTCGCGATCGACGAAGTGCTGCGCCGCAACCCGCGCGAGCTCTGGCGCGTGGTCGACGAATACGACGTCTCGATGTGCGGCTTCATCCCCACCACCACCATGCTCGTCGCGGTCAACGAGCTCGGTGCCGGCGACGCCACTCTCCTCCGGCACGCCACGTCCGGCGACGTCAACGGCGACTACACGAGAGTGGTCGGGTACGCGTCGATTGTGATTAGCTGACGCACGATGCGCATCGTCTTCGCTACTGCCGAGGTCTCGCCGATCGCCAAGACGGGCGGCCTGGGAGACGTGTGCGGGTCGCTGCCGAAAGCGCTTGCGAAGCTCGGGCACGACGTCACGGTCTTCATGCCCTACTACCGGCAGGCCCGGCACTGGTTCGAGAAAAACGGGATCACGCCGCACCAGGTGATGCCGACGGTGAAGATCTCCTGGGCCAACTGGAGCGCCGAAGCAACGTTTCTCCGGGCCACGCTTCCGGGGACCAACATCCCGCTGACCCTCATCGCCAACGACTACTTCTTCGAGCGCGACCACCTCTACCAGGGCATCGACGGCGTCGACGATTTCCTGCTGCGCTACACGTTCTTCTGCCGCGCCATCATCCGCGGCTGCGAGCTGCTCGACCTCGCGCCCGACATCATGCACGCGCACGACTGGCACACCGCCCTCCTGCCGGTGTACCTGCATTCCGGCCTGCGCGGCGAGCCGCATTTCGCGAACACGCGCTCCGTCTACACGATCCACAACCTCAACTATCAGGGAGTGGCGGGAGCGGACGCGTTCCCGCTGACCGGGTTGCACAGCCGCTACTGGGCGCCGGACGCGCTCGAGCATTTCGGCAACCTCAATCCGATGAAGGGAGGCATCCTCTTCGCCGACCAGGTCACGACCGTCTCCCCGAACTATGCGCGCGAAGTGCGGACCAGCGCCCTCGGCGCGGGACTGGACGGCGTGCTGCGCGCGGTCTCGCACAAGTTCCACGGCATCCTGAACGGCATCGACGTCGAGGAGTGGGATCCGGCCACCGACCCGCTGCTCCCCGCGAACTTCGACGCCGACGACCCCAGCCCCAAGCTCAGGAACAAGCGGGCCCTGGCCAAGGAAGCGGGGTTCAAATTCTCCAGGAGACCGCTCATCGGAGCGGTGTCGCGGCTGGTGGATCAGAAAGGCTTTCAGCTGCTCATCCCGGCGATGGAGCGGCTGATTGCGGCAGGCGCGCAGCTCGTGATCCTCGGCAGCGGCGAGCCGGAGCTGGAGGGTGCCCTGGCGTGGGTCGGCGAGCGGCATCCCGATGCGTGCAGGGTGTGGATCGGCTTCGACAACGCCCTCGCGCACCGCATCTACGGCGGCAGCGACATGCTGCTCATGCCGTCGATCTACGAGCCGTGCGGCCTCAACCAGATGTACGCGCTCCGCTACGGCACGGTCCCGATTGTCCGGCTGACGGGCGGTTTAGCGGACACGGTGATCCCTTTCGATGGCACCAACGGCGACGTCGCGAACGGGTTCGGCTTCATCGCCGCGCACCCGCTGGAGCTCTACCTCTCCACCTGGGTGGCCATGCTCAACTACAAGGATCCGGCGACCTGGAAGTCGTTGCGCGCCAACGGGATGGCAGCCGACTTCTCCTGGGAGCGGAGCGCGCGCGAATACGATGCCGTGTATGCTCGCGCTTGACATCGGCGCTCGCTTCCACACGGGCGTGGCACCCCCGATGCAGTAATGGACAGCGCAAGGAGGACGGCAAATGCTCGAAGTACTCATCGCTGTAGCCGGAACACTCCTGCTGATCGCTGCCGGTAATACTCGCCGCCCGGTGCCGGTACCGGTTCGCACGGATCGACGGAAGCGTTGAAATCAAACGATTACGCCGAAAGCTACGACGCGATCGTCGCCATCTGGCGCGATGAAGGAGGGGAAACCCTCGACGACATCGCCCTGATGGCGACGATCAATTCCGTGCTCGCCAACAGGTTCCCCTACTACTACTGGACCGGCTTCTACCGCGTCTGCGCGGATCGCCTCATCGTCGGCCCGTACATCGGCACGGTGGGCTGCCTGCAGATCGAGTTCGGCCGCGGCGTCTGCGGCAAGGCCGCGCAGGACCGTACGACCATCATCGTCCCCGACGTCCACCAGTTCCCCGGCCACATCGCCTGCGACCCCAACTCCCGCTCCGAGATCGTGGTGCCGGTCTACGACCGCGACGGCGTGCTCGTCGCCGTCTTCGACGCCGACTCCGATCAGCCGAACGCCTTCGACGAAGAGGACCGCGAGGGGCTGGAGAAGATCCTTACGCTGTTCGCGTGACCTCTACTCGAGCATCTTGAGCAGCGCGCGCAGCTCGCTCTTGACGTTGGCGAGCACGTTGTCGCGCTGTGGCGAAGACGTCGCAGGTGCCGTGGGCGCGGCGGGCGGCTCGGCCGTCTCCTGCTCCAGGCGCTTCTTTGCGCCGGCGATGGTGAAGCCTTCTTTGTAAAGGAGGTCCTTGATGCGGAGGATCGTGTCGAGCTCGGCGCGGGTGTAGAGGCGCTGGCCGCCGCCGCTCTTGTTGGGCGAGAGCTGGGGGAACTCGGTCTCCCAGTAACGGAGGACGTAGGGCTGCAGGTCGGCGAGCTTGCAGACCTCCCCGATCTTGTAGAGCTTCTCCTCTTTCGCGGCGGCGCGCGGCATCGGGTCGATTATAGGTGCGCGGCTGTCCGGTTAGTCGATATGCCGCACCGTGGCCGAGGGCTCCACTGCCACCGCCGCGCCGTCGAACAGGCCGAGGGCGGCGTCGAAGACCTGGTTCACGGAGACGTCGGCCATGCAGCGGTGATGTCCGAGGGGGCACTCGCGCTGGTAGCAGGGCTGGCAGGCCAGTTTCTGGCGGACGACGTGAGTTGCGCCGGGGATGACCGTCCGTTCGGGATCGGTGGGGCCGAAGATCGAGACCGACGGCACGGCCAGCGCCGTGGCGACGTGGAGCGGGCCGCTGTCGTTGGTGATCACGGCGGCGCACTGGGAGATCGCGGCCGCGAGCTCGAGCACGTCGCCGTCGTGGCCGATCATCGGCACGCCGTTGCAGGTCGTGGCGATCCGCTCGGCCTGCTCGCGCTCGCGCGGGCTGGTCAGCAACACGATGTCGAAGCCCTCGCTGCGCAGGCGCTTGATCACGTCTACGTACGACTCGTCGCCCCAGTGCTTGGCGCGGCCGTACAGGCCGCCGGGATGGATGCCGATCACGGGGCGGTCGAGGTGCAGGCCGACGTTCAGCAGCCGGCGCCGGCCGCGCTCGCGGACCGAGTGCGGGAGCTTGATGGTCGGGATGTCGTCCACGGCGCGGGGAGCGTTCAGCGCGTCGAGGAGCGGCATATAGTCGTCGAGCTGGTGCCCGCGCTTCGCAGGCTTGGAGACAGGGTGCGTGAGCGCGATCCGCCGCATGTCGGTCGGATAGCCCCAGCGCTCCTCGATGCCGGCCGCGAACGTCACCGCCGCGGCTTTGAACGAGTTCGGGAGGATGACGGCGCGGCGGAACCCGCCGGCGCGCAAGGCCGCGATACGTTGCCACGTCGACGGCTTCCAGGCGATCACCTGCTTGAACACGCCCGTGGCTTCCAGGAGGGTGGCCACGTTCGCCGGCGCGGCGACGGCGATGCCGCCTTCGCTCCGAAACCGGTGCTGGAGCGCCTTGAACGTCGGGAGTGCCAACACGTTATCCCCGACCCAGTTGAGGCCGATCACGACCGTTTCACACTGCATCGACTTCTCTCTCTCCCGTCCACTTCCAGCGGTCGTGCATCCACAGCCACAGCTCGGGGCGCTCCCGGATGCGCCGCGAGATCACGTCGTTGATGTGCTCCGTCAGCTCCACTGGATCGGCAAACTCTGCGGCATGAATCGATTCCACGAACTCGACACGATGCCTGAGGCCGTCCGGAATGCAAAAAGCGAACACAATCGCCGCATCGGCCCGGATGGCCATCTTCGCGGGGGCCGGAGTGGTCCACGCCGGACGTCCCAGGAAGGGGACCAGCACCCCTTCCCGCGGCAGGACCGCCTGGTCGGGGAGCAGCACCACCACCCCGTTCTCCGCCAGCCCACGCAGCAGCACCCGGGCCGCCTTCCGCCTGTCCACCACCTCGGCGCCGGTCTTCGCCCGCAGCTTCTGCAGGTCGGCCTCCAGCAGTTCGTTGTCGAGAGGCCGGGCCACCGTGCGGACATTCTGCACCCTCGCCATGAGAGCCAGCCCGGCCACCTCCCACCCTCCCCAGTGCGCGGAGATCAGGAGGGTTCCCTTGCCGCGCGCGATGGCGTCGTGGAGGATCTGCTCGCCGAAGAACGGGCAGAGCGCCGCGACCTCGTCGAGGGAAAGGTTCTGCATCTGCAGGTACAGCAGCACCTCGCGCCCGAAGTGGCGCCAGCATTCGTCCAGCGTCTTCCGGAGCGAACGGACGTCGCGGTCGGGGAACGCCTGCCGCAGGTTCCGCATCGCCAGCCGGTCGCGGCCGCGGAGCACTTTCGAGGCGAGCGCGCCGAGGCGCGTGCCCCAGACGTGCATGCGCGGCTCGGGCATCTTCAGGACGGCGCGGGCGATGAGGCGGTAGAGGACGTACTCGGCGCGCTGCAGGAGGGCGTTCTTGCGCCGCTTAGCGCGGCGCTCGGCTGCGGCCGGGCCCCGGGCAACGGTCAACGCTTTCTCGAGCACCTCTTCCGGCATGACGAATTCCGCACCGAGGGCGACGATCGACGGATCGTCGATCTTCACCGCATCCTTCTCTGTTGTGACGATCGTCGCCCCCTTCGCGTCACGCCTGATCGACGCGAGGTCCGCTGGGGTGTAGCGATGGTGATCGGGGAAGCCTCTCGTGCCGGCGACGTCGAGCCCCGCCCCGGTGAGTGAGGCGAAGAACTGCGCGTTGTCGGCCAGTCCGGCAAACGCAAACACGCGTGCCCCACGCAAGTGTTCCGGCACATCAAGCCGGAGGTTACGCGGGACGATGAGGTCGGCGTCCCGGAGAGCGGAGCGCCCTTCGCGGTAGTAGCGCGCCGGCGCGTCGATCACGATGTCGAGGTCGCGGTGCAGCCCGAGGTGCTGGAAGCCGTCGTCGAGCACGAATACGTCGCATGAATGATCGCATGCGTTTTCGTACCGATTTGATCCGACCAATACATCTACATTCGCGGCGCGCTTAATCAGCACCGGTTCGTCGCCATATTTATGCGCGTCTAAATCGTGCACGAGACCGGAGTGCTGATTATCAGCACGTCCGTAGCCGCGCGACAGGACCGCGACGCGCAGTCCGTGGCTCGCCAGGAAGCGGCAGACGGCGATCACGGCGGGAGTCTTCCCGGTGCCGCCGGCGGCGATGTTGCCGATCGAGATCACCGGCTTCTGCAGCCGCTTCGGCTTCAGGATGCCGCGGCGGTAGAGGCCGCGGTACAGGCGGTTGAGCGCGCGGTAGGGGGCCAGGAGCGCGTTCACGCGAGCAACTCGACGATGCGTTGCGCCGTCCGTTGCGACGCGCCGCGGTTCTGGAGCACCGTCTGGCGCGCCCGCTCCCCCCACGCCCGCTGCATGGCCGCGTTGTCGAACATCGCTCCCGCGAAGTCGATCGCCTCCCCCGCATCACGCACCTGCACCGCCGCCTCGTGCGCGAGGAACACCTGCGCGATCTCGCGGAAGTTCGACATCGACGGCCCGAAGCAGACCGGCACTCCCGCCGCGGCCGGCTCGATGGGGTTGTGCCCCCCCGTCGGCACGAGCGTCCCGCCCACGAAGGCGACGGTCGCGTAACGGTAGATCTTCGCCAGCTCGCCGAGCGTGTCGAGGAGCAGGACGTCCGCGCCTCCTACATGAGCATCGAGCTCGCTCCGGCGCACGAACTTCAGCGGCGACATCGCCAGCAGCCCCGCGACCAGCTCGAACCGCTCCGGCTTGCGCGGCGCGATGACCACGAAGGCGTGATGCTCGGCGAGCAACCGCTCCAGCTCCGGCAGCAGCACCTCGTCTTCGCCTTCCATGGTCGAGCCGAGGACCAGCACGTTCCGGCCGGCGATCAGCGACTCGAGGCGGGGGGCGAACTCGAGAGGCGCATGGTCGGGGTCATAGTCGAACTTCACGTTCCCGCTGACCTCCACGATCGCCGGCGGCGCGCCGATGGCCACGAAGCGGGCCCGGTCGGTCTCCTCGCGGGCGAGGATGCGGTCGTACTTGCGCAGCACGCTCCCGACGATCATCCGGAACGCGCGATATCTCGGGAGCGAGCGGTCGGAGATGCGCCCGTTCGCCAGCAGCAGCCGCAGCCCCCGTTCCCGAGCGATGCGCGTCACGTTCGGCCAGATCTCCGTCTCCATGGTCGCGAACGCGCGCGGCTGGTGGTGCCTGAGGAACCGCCGCACCGCGAACGCAAAGTCGAACGGAAAGTACGTCACCGTCGCCTCGGGGTACAGCCGCCGTGCCTGCGCCTGCCCGGTCAGCGTCGTGGTCGTGAAGACGATCGACGTCCCCGGCCGCTGCTTCATGATCTCGACCACCACCGGCTGCGCCGCCAGCGTCTCCCCGACCGACACCGCGTGGATCCAGAGGTCATGCGAATCCGGCCGATGCCGGTATAACCCGAGGCGCTCCGGAAAGTTGACCAGGTACTTGCCGCGCAGCACGCCCATCAGCAGGAAGAACGGCAGCGCGAGGATCAGTACGAGGTACAGCAGCACCTCGTAGACGACATACATGGGGGCGAATGATACGACGCCGGGGACAGGCTACTTCACCGGTTCGTCCTTCTTGACCACCTGCACGACTTTCGTGCGATGCATCGCATTCATCAGCTTCTCGATCTCCTCGGGGGTGATCGAGCCGCTGAACGCGCCGAGCTGCAGGACGGCGCAGACCAGTACTTTCGCCAGGGTCTTCCTGAGTGACATGACTCCTCCTGTTCGCGTTACGTGAGCGGGGAGCTCACCGCGACGGAGGGGCGCGGAACAGGGTGAGTGCGAGGAGCGCGACCGGCTGCGCGTCGGCACTGACATACAGCGTCACGCACGCGATGAAGATGAGCCAGCCGACGACCAGGGTCGCGAGCGTCAGCGGCAGCACCGCCAGCGGCAGGAACGCCGCCAGCAGCATCAGGCCGACGATCAGGACTGTGCGCGTCACGAGGAGAGTGTACCGCGACGAATGTGAACTGATGAGTGTCTTTATCCGGTACACCTCCCCCTACCCGCCACCGCTCCGTTTCATCGGGTGGCTCGACGAGCGCGGCGGCTTGCCTGCGTGCGCGGCGGACGACCTTCTCGGCGCCGCTTGGGGAGTAGGAGATCAGCATCGCGATCTCCTTGATCGTGTGGCCGGCGGCGCGCAGCACCAGCGCTTTGCGTTCGCGCGGACGCAGTGCGGCCAGGACACGGTGTGCGGCGATCATGGCGACGTAGGGCGGAGGCGCCAGTGGCCGTTCCGGGAGCGGGTCGCCGGTCTCGCGCTCCCGTTTCCGCCAGTACGTGCGGCAGCCGTAGCTCGCGGCGCCGATGACGTATTTCTTCGGGTCGAGTACCTGCTCCTGCTTCAACAGGAAGCTGAGGAATGCGTCATGGGCGATGTCCTGGGCGTCCTCGAGAGGGACCCGGAACCTTCCCCTGGCATCCCGCAGCAACAAAGGGAACAGCGACTCGTACCATTCTTCAGGAGTCATATGCCGAGGAGTCGCACGGAGCGGGTGCAATCCTCCCCGCTGTATAGTTGTTGACACACACAATCAATGGAAAACGTCATCGCCGTCGGACTGATCCTCCCCGAAGTCACGAAAACCGTCGCCGAGGAGCACCTCGAAGAGCTCACGAAGCTGATCGAAAGCGCCGGGGCGCATGTGAGCGCCACCCTCCTCAGCAAGCGCAGCGCGCCCGATGCCGCGATGTACGTCGGCAAGGGGAAAGCCGAGGAGATCAAGGCGCTCGCTGCCGAGCACAACGCGCAGCTGATCGTCTTCGACGACGACCTCACCCCTGCGCAGGTCCGCAACCTCGAGAAGTTCATGGGGCCGCAGACGCGGGTCATCGACCGGAGCGCGCTGATCCTGGACATCTTCTCCACCCGCGCCAGGACGCGCGAGTCGCGCACGCAGGTCGAGCTGGCGATGCTCGAGTACCAGCTCCCGCGCCTGAAGCGGGCCTGGTCCCATCTCGAGCGGCAGGCCGGCAGCAGCGGCAGCGGCGGCGCGGGCGGCGGTGCACGGCGCGGCGTCGGCGAGACGCAGCTCGAGCTCGATAAGCGCATCGTCCGCACGCGCATCGCGCGCCTCAAGGAAGAGCTCGAAAAGATCGAGAAGCAGCGCAACACGCAGCGCAAGTCGCGCGAGACAGCGTTCACGGTCGCGCTCGTCGGCTACACGAACGCCGGCAAGTCGACCCTGTTCAACCGCCTCACCAAGGGCGATACGGTGGCAGTCGACCAGCTCTTCGCCACGCTCGATTCCAAGACGCAACGCATCGCGCACGACATGCCGCGCGAGACGGTCATCGCCGATACGGTCGGGTTCATCCGGAAGCTCCCCCACCATCTCGTGGCGTCGTTCCGTTCGACGATGGAAGAAGCGGTCGCGGCCGATCTCGTCCTGCACGTGATCGACGCGAGCCATCCGCAGTACGACGAGCAGCGCGAGATCGGTACGGAGGTGCTCAAGGAGCTCGGCGTCGACACCGCCAACGTCATCGAGGTCTACAACAAGGTCGATCGCCTGAACGAGCAGTTCGACATGCGCCGCCGTGACACGGTGGCGGTCTCGGCGCTGACCGGGAAGAACATCGATCGTCTCGTGGAGATGATCCGCATGCGCGAGCGCGCCGGCGGCCAGCATCTGCAGCTCGAGATCCCGCACTCCGAATCACGCCTCATGGCCAGGCTGCACGAGGTGGCCGAGGTGTACGAGCAGAGCTCGAACGACTCCGGAATGGTGGTGAACGCCTGGGTCCCCCAGGACTCCGTCCACCTCTTCGCCCCCTACGTCCAGTCCCGCGTGTCCACCGAGCGGCGCGCGTCATAGACGATGAACATCCGGCGGGCGGGGACGGCGGACCGGGAGCGCATCAGGGAGATCCTCATCGCCACCGCGCGCTTTTCGCGGCAGGAGGTGGGGTGGGCGATGGAGCTCGTCGACGCCGCGGTGAGCCATCCCGAGCGTGCCGAGTACTCCGCGTGGGTGCTTGACGATGAAGGAGCGATTCACGGTTACGTGCTTTTCGGCCCTACTCCGATGACCGACGGGGTTTACGACCTCTACTGGATCGCGGTCGACCCGAAGCAGCAGGGGCACGGATTTGGTCAGCTTCTGCTGAAATTCGTCGAAAATGAAGTGCGGCGGCACGCCGGGCGGATGCTCCTGATCGAGACCTCCTCGAAACGGAGCTACGCTCCGACCATCCGCTTCTATCAGCGGGCCGGGTATCGCGAGATCTCCCGGATCAAGGACTTCTACAGAATCGAAGACGATAAAGTGGTGTTCAGCAAGAGTCTGGCGTAGCCATGTTCCAGTTCACCGATTTCATCTACGTCGCACTGGCCGCGTACGCGCTCGGCACCGTCACGGCGCTCGCGTCGCTCTTCGTGCGCAGCAAACGGCTGCAGCACGCGGGGCTGATCTCGATGATCGCCGGCTTCGTCGCGCACACGATCTGGATCGGGACCATCTGCACGCGCACCGGCCACCCGCCCATCACCAACCTGCCGGAGACCGCGAGCTTCATCGCCTGGACCGTCTTCGCGGTCGAGCTCGGCCTCTGGATCCGCTACCGCGTCTACGCGGCGGTCTTCTTCGTCTACCCGCTGGTGCTGATCCTGCTGACGCTCTCCGCCGTCGTCGGTGAGAACCTGCGCGCCCTCGATCCCGGCCTGCGCTCGAACATCTTCACCACCCACCTGCTGCTCTCGACCGTGGGGGTGGCAGGCCTGCTGATCGGGCTCGCGTTCAGCCTGCTGGCGGTGCTGCAGGACCGCGCCCTCAAGAACAAGACCCGCGGCCGGTTGTGGGAGCTGATCCCGAGCCTCGACGTCTGCCGCACGGTCAGCCAGCGTGCGCTTGCGATCGGCTTCACGATCTACACGGTCGGCCTGCTCGCGGGGGTGCTCTGGTCCTACCGCACCGACGCCGGTTTCATGGAGATGCGCGTCAAGCAGACCGGGGCCGTGGTGGCCTGGATCCTGTTCGCGATCCTGCTCCAGTCGTACGTCACCAACACCTACCGCCGCAAGCGGACGATCTTCATCTCCGCCGGAGCCTTCGTGGCCATCGCGGTGGCCATCGTGGGGATCAGGGGATGATGCGATGCCGCTGATCTTGGTCGGCCTCAACCACCGCACCGCGCCGGTCGACGTGCGCGAGCGACTCAGCATCTCCGAGCCGCGCCTCGGCGAGACGACGCTCGAGCTGCGCGGCCTGGATGGCGTGGACGGTGCGGCCGTGCTCTCGACCTGCAACCGGGTCGAGGTGATCGTCTCGACGCGCGACGAAGACGTGATCGCGCACATCGTCGAATGGCTCGCCACGCGCGCTTCGACGGTGCGCGCGGAGCTCGAGAAGCATCTCTACATCGTTCGCCACGGCGACGTGGTCCAGCACCTCTTCCGCGTTGCTTCCGGGCTGGATTCAATGATCGTCGGCGAGCCGCAGATCGGCGGCCAGGTGCGCAGCTCGTTCGCGGTCGCGCACGAGCTCGGGACGCTCGATTCGCTGCTCACGCAGCTCTACGAGAACACGATGCGGGTGGCGAAGAAGGTCCGCACCGACACCGGCATCGGCGAGCACGCCGTCTCGGTGCCGTACGCGGCGGTGGAGCTGGCGAAGAAGATCTTCGGCGACCTCCGCGGCCTGCACGTGCTGCTCCTCGGCGCGGGAGAGATGGGGGAGCTGACCGCCGAGCATCTGCACGCGCAGAACGTGAAGCAGGTGTTCGTCGCCAACCGTTCGTACGAGCGGGCCGTCGAGCTGGCGCGCCAGTTCGACGGGACGGCGGTGAACTTCGACGGGATCGAGGAGCAGCTCGCGCAGAGCGACATCGTCATCGCCTCGACCGCGGCGCCGCACTACCTCGTCGAGCCGCAGCACGTGACGCGTGCGCTCGAAGCGCGCCGCAACCGCAATCTCTTCCTGATCGACCTCTCGGTGCCGCGCAACATCAACCCGGCCGTGGGGCGCGTCGACGGTGCGTACCTCTACAACGTCGACGACCTGCAGCAAGTCGCGGACGCGAACCGCGACAAGCGCCTGCAGAAGGCGGCGCAGGCGGAGCAGATCGTGGCCCGCGAAGTGGACGGCTTCCGCAAGCGCCTCGTGGCGCAGGATGCGGTGCCGACCATCCTCGAGCTGCAGCAACGCCTGGAAGCGATCCGCAGCGGCGAGCTGGAGAAATGCCTGCGCCGGATGGGCCCGATCACCGCGGAGCAGCGCTCGGCCATCGAGACGTTCTCGACCCAACTCGTGAACAAGATCCTCCACTACCCGATCCTGCAATTGAAGGAGTCTTCCGACGAGCCGCAGGAACGCGAGTCCCTGCGGCGGACGATCCGGAAGATCTTCGGGCTGAGATGAGGAGGGAGCCCGGTATGGAGTGCGGTGACCGCAGTCACCGCTTTGACTCCGGAGAGCCACAGCTCGTGCCGCCCGGAGGGAAAGCGGTGACTGCGGTCACCGCACTCCAAAACGAGGACGCGCGATGAAGATGCGCGTCGGTACGCGTGGGAGCGCGCTCGCGTTGTGGCAGGCCAATGAGGCGGCCCGACTGCTCACCGCGGCCGGATACGACCCGGAGCTGGTAATCGTGAAGACCACCGGGGACAAGCGGCAGGACGTGTCGCTGGCCACCATCGGCGGGAAGGGGCTGTTCATCAAGGAGCTGGAGGAGGCGCTGGAGCGCGGGGAGATCGACGTGGCGGTGCACAGTTGCAAGGACGTGCCGTCGCTGATCCCGTGGCAGTTCGTGCTGGCGGGGTTCCTCGAGCGCGCCGATGCGCGGGATGCGTGGGTGCATCCGTCGAATACGTCCATCGCCGAGCTGCCGGACGGTGCAACCGTCGGCACGAGCGCGCCTCGGAGGCGAGCGCAGCTCGCGGCGCTCTTCCCGCGCCTGCGCGTGGAGGACATCCGCGGCAACGTCGACACGCGCATCCAGAAAGCGCATGAGGGGCAGTACGCCGGGGTGGTGCTCGCCAGCGCCGGCCTCACGCGCCTCGGCAGGGCATCTGAGATCACGTCGTACTTTGACGCCGCGCAGATGCTGCCGGCCGCGGGGCAGGGAATCGTGGCCGTCGAATGCCTCACCTCGAATGCGGCGGCCATCGAAGCCGCGGCGAAGATCACGCACACGGCGAGCGCGCACGCGGCGCAGCAGGAGCGCGGCGTGCTGCAGAAGTTCGGCACGCAGCTCGACTGCTACTCCGCGGTGGCGGTGCACTCGTCGGACGGAGTGCTGCGCGCGTTCATGTCCAGGGGTGAGCGTTCGATCCGGGCGGAGGGTGCGACGGTGGACGAGGTGTACGGAGCGCTCCTCGCGCAGGGTGCCGAGGAGCTGGTATGAGCGGGAAGGTGTACCTGGTCGGCGCCGGTCCGGGCGATGCGCGGCTGCTCACGCTGCGAGCCGCGGAGCTGATCGCGAAGGCGGACCTCGTCGCGCTCGATGCGCTCGTGTCGAGCGATATCGTCGCGATGATCGGCAAGGGAGCACAGGTCGTCTATGTCGGCAAGCGCGCCAGCGCGCACGCGCTGCCGCAGGAGCAGATCAACCAGTTGCTGATCGACGAAGCACGAGCCGGCAAGCTGGTGGTGCGGCTCAAGGGAGGAGATCCGTTCGTCTTCGGGCGCGGCGGGGAAGAGGCCGAGGAGTTGGGTGCGGCGGGAGTGGCGTTCGAGGTCGTGCCGGGGATTTCATCGGCGATCGCAGGGCCCGGATACGCCGGCATTCCGGTCACGCATCGCGCGCATGCGACGTCCGTCACGCTCGTCACGGCGCACGAATCGGAGGGCTCGACCGGGATCAAGTGGGACGTGCTGGCGCGGCTCGACGGCACGATCGTCTTCATGATGGGTTTCGCCAACCTCCCGACCATCGTGCACAAGCTGATGGAGCACGGGATGCCGCCCCGCAGGGGCTGTGCGGTGATCTCGAAAGCGACGCGCGCCGACCAGCGCACGGTGGCCGGCACGCTGCACGACATTGAAATGCTCGTGCGCGGCGCGCAGCTCGAAACGCCGGCGCTGATCGTGGTCGGCGACGTGGTCCAGTTGCACGAGAGCATCAACTGGTTCGAGACGCGCCCGCTCTTCGGGAAGCGCGTGATCGTCACCCGCGCCCGCGAGCAGGCCTCGGAGCTCAAGCGTCTGCTCGAGGACTCCGGCGCGCAGGTGCTGCAGTTCCCGACCATCGAGATCGCGCCGCCGGAATCGTTCGACGCCCTCGACCGAGCTATCGCGTCCAACTACGACTGGCTGATCTTCACGTCCACGAACGGCGTGCACTATTTCTTCGAACGGCTCTTCGCCAACGGCAAGGACGCACGCGCGCTCGCCTCCGCGAAGATCGCCGCGGTCGGACAGGCCACCGCGGAGGCGCTGCGGTCGCGCGGCGTCGTGCCGGACGTGATGCCGGAGCGGTTCATCTCGACGGAGCTCCTGCCGCTGCTGGCCGAGGATCAACGCGGGATTCGCACCGCCGTCATTCGTGCCGAAGAAGGACGGGACGAACTGCTCGACGAGCTGCGACGCCGCGGCGGCGAGGTGGACCTCGTGGTTGCATACCGCACCGTCGCCGCCGAATACGACCTCGAAGAGCTGCGCGCGCTGATCGGGATGGACGCCATCGACGCCGTCACCTTCACCAGCGCCTCCACGGTCGAGCACTTCTTTGCCAAGCTGTCCGACGATGAGCGTGCGCGGGTGCTCGCACGTGCGGTGGTGGCGAGCATCGGCGCGACCACGAGCGCGGCCATCGAGCGCTATGGACGGACGCCCGACGTCGTCGCAGCCGCGGCGACCGTCCAGGCGCTGCACGACGCGCTGGTGGACAGACTGGCGACCGCCGAATATGGAGTGCGGTAACGCTAGTTACCGCTCTGACTGCTTCTATTTCGTGCCGTAAGCCGAGCGTGGTGCGTCTCGCCCCATGGCACGAGCGAAGGCTGGACCTGCTCGCGTTGCAGGACGAATAGAAACAGTAAGAGCGGTAACTCGCGTTACCGCACTCCATAACAGGCCTGCGACGAGCGAACTGTTCTAACCTTCGCGCCGTGACGGTCTGGAACGACGCCGCGTTTTCCGAGCGGCTCGCGCATACGAACTGGATGGCCAATACCGCCGTCCTGATGCACCTCAACGAGCGCGCGACCGGCGATCCGGCGCGGGACTGGCTCTCCTCGTGGGCGCATCGCTGGTTCGCGGGGGACGACCTTCGCGTGCTCGTGCTCGGGTGCGGGGAAGGGTGGCTGGAGCGCGCGGTCGCGGAGTGGCCGTTCGTGGCGCGCATCGATGCCGTTGATTTCGCGGAGCATGCGGTCGCCCGTGCGCGGGAGCTGGCGCGCGGGATCAGCAAGATCGAGTATGGCGTGGTCGACCTGAACCGGGACGTGCTGCCGGAGGGGGCGTACGACGTGGTGGTCGCGCACTCGGTCCTGCATCACGTCGAGAACCTCGAGCATGCGTACGCGCAGCTCGAGCGCACCATGCGGCCGAACGCGACGCTCATCGTCAACGAGTACGTCGGGCCGAACCGCTTCCAGTACAGCGACGACGTGCTCTCGATCATGAACGCGCTGCTGCGCGCGCTGCCGTTCGAGCTGCGGCGGCCGTATGAACGGCGCACGCGGCCGACGGTCGAAGAGATGATCGCGAACGATCCGACCGAGGCGGTGCGCGCCGAGGAGCTGATGGCGTTCACGGCGCGCACGTTCGAGGTGCTGGAGACGAAGGAGCTGGGTGGCGCGGTCGTGCAGCACCTGTTGTTCGACATCGTGCAGAACTTCCGCTTCGACGATCCGCGCGAGCGCAGCCTCGTCGAGCTGCTCTGCACGATCGACGCGATGCTCACCGACGCGAGACGGATCCCCTGCGACTTCCTGATCGCCGCGGCCCGGAAGAAGGGTGCGATGGTGACGAAGGCCGCACGCCCGTTGCCGCCGCGCACCGAGCAGGCGAACGACGTCGAGCCCGATCCGTTGCGGCGCATCCCGCTGGCCTCGCGCGTGCTGAAGGGGGGCGGGCTGGATGAACATCAGCGCCGGCTCCTGCGCGTCGCGCTGCTGTCGCAGAACCCGCGGCGCGCGAACCTGTTCGCCGAGGATGCGCGGCTCGGGCCGTTCGGCCGGGCGCGCGACTGGAAGTGGCTCCTGGCGCAGGCGCCGGACGACCCCGCGATCCGGCTGCTGCTCGAAACCGCCGCCGCTATACTCGCGCCGACGTGAGCCGCCTCTACAGCCCGCTCTATGGGCGCATCGCCAGCGCGTTTGTGTGGATCGCGGCCTTCTCGCTTGCCGCCGGGATCTTCCTCTCTCTGACCTTGCTGCTGCGGGGCCTGCCGCCGACCGAGCCAGTGGCGGTCGGCGTGGTGACCATCGACCGCTATTCGAAGCTGCGCGACTACGTCAGCGCGGCGCTCTTCTTCCTGCTCGTCCCGCCGCTGACGATCTGGCTGCGCGGGCTTCTCGAGCGGCGCACCGCGCGGCTTGGGACGATGACGGAGAAGCTGCTGTTCAACGGCGCGTTCTTCCTCTCGCCGTTCTTCTACCTGACCACCGGCAAGGTCGGCTGGATCCTCCCGCTGCCGATCGCGCTCGCGTTCACCGGGCCGCGCGCGCTCGCTTTCGCGCGGAGCCGCCGCTGGTTCCGCGAGCTCTTCCGCCGCGACCTCGGGCCGTACCACGCGCTGCTCTTCACCGAGGCGCTGGCGTGGCTGCTGTTCCGCTACCTGGTCACGGCACGGCGTATCGCGCACGTGCAGTCGCTGTTCCTCGAGGTGGTCTTCGTCGCGCTCTTCATGACCATCTTCTGGGGTGCGGCCATCCTGGCCGCGCGGCTGAGCGAGCTCGCGTTCGCGCAGCGCGCGGAAGAGGTGTTCAAGCGCATCACCGTCGCCGCGCTGCCGCTGGTCGTGCTGCCGTTCCTCGCGGCCGCCTGGGTCCCGCTGCCGCGTCCGCGCCTGTTCATCGTGGTGACGCTGCTGCTGATCACGATCATCGCGCTACGCCTGCGCAAGCCGATGTCGCCGCGCGCGGCGTGGAATCTCTCCGCGTACCTGCTCATCCCGGCGCTCATCTATCTGTTCAGCTACTGCTCGACGGCGCAGCTGACGCAGTTCGTCGACCTGTTCCATCGCGGCGAGGCGATCGGCCCCGCCTCGGATTACCTGCGCGGGAAGGTGCCGTTCCGCGACGTCTTCGCGCTGCACGGGATGCTCGAGGACGGGCTGCTCGACGCCTGGCTGATGGAGCTCTTCGGCCGCTCGCTCGACGTGGCGGTGATGCGCACCGTCGTGGTCGGCGCGTTCCTCGGCGTGGCGATCTGGTTCCTCGGCATCGCGGTCTTCGATTCCATCCCGCTGGCGCTGCTGTGCGTGGCCGTCGGCTCCTGGACCACCGCCGAGAACAACCGCACCTTCTTTCAGGTGGCCGCCGTGGCGCTCTTCTGGGACGCGCTCCGCCGCCGCAGCCGCATCTCCGCGGTCTGCAGCGGCGTCTTCGCCGGCGTGGCGCTCTTCTTCAGCTACGAGATCGGCCTCTACACGATCGCGGGGGCGCTGGCGACGGCGTTCATTCTCTGGCTCGCCTCGCGCCGCGTCGCCTGGGACGGCCTCCCGCCCGCGCAGGCCGCGGCGTTCTTCGTCCTCGGAGCCGCCCTCGGTGCGGCACCGTTTGCGATCTATCTCGCCGCCCGCGGCGCGCTGGACGACTTCCTGGTGACGTCGTTCGTGACCATCCCGCGCATCATCGACGCGGTCTGGTCGCTGCCCTTCCCCGACATCGTCTCGACCTTCAGGAAGAACTTCACGCTGCACACGCTCGCGGAGTTCGTGCTCTTCGAGAAGTTCCATCTCGTGGTCAGTCCCATCGTGATCGCCATCGCCGCGGTCTACTTCATCCAGCGCTGGCTGCGCCGCCGCGTCGATACGCTCGACTACGCGCTGCTGGTGCTGACGCTGTTCGCAACCGTGGCGCAGAGGACCGCGTTCGGACGAGTGTCGTTCACGCATCAGTACTTTGCCGCGTTCCTCATCGGGCCGCTGATGGTTCTCCTCGGCGTACTGGTCGTGCGCACGCTGCGCGATCTCTGGCACGACGGCAGCGAGGGGACGCGTGCGTTCGTGGTGGCGCTGGTCGCCGCGGCGGTCCCGGCGATCGCGGTGCTGTTCTGGATCCCCGATCTCGTCGACGCGCGCCTGCGCGAGTTCACCCGCTACTACTTCCGCGTGCTCAGCCCGGAGCACGACCCGAAGACGGAGAGGACGTGGTGGCGCATCGACGACGTGTCGCGCGAGCTGCGCGCGCTGACGAAGCCGAACGAGCCGGTGTTCGATTTCTCGAACCAGCCGGCCTTCTACTTCTTCGCCGACCGCCCGAACCCGACCCGCTTCTACCAGGTGCCGATCCTCTCGCCGCGCGAGCTCCAGGCGGAGACCATCAACGCGCTCGAACGGACGAAGACGAAAGTGATCCTCCGCCGCTCACCCGAACTGTACGACCAGTTCGACGGCGTGACGAACGATGTCCGCGCGCAGGCGGTCTCGGCGTACATCGATGAGAACTATCGGTTCCACCGGGCGGTGCGCGGCGTCGAGCTCTGGACGCGCCGCTCAGAGGTGAAGGCGCGTCCGGTGGAGAACTATCTTGCACGCATCCGCATCCCGCAGCGCAAGGAGCTCGCGGCGGGCGCGACGGCGCGGATGGTGTTCCCGGCGGTGGGCAGCGTTCCGGGGATCGGCGGCTCGTACTGGCAGTCGGACCTGACCATGCACAACCCGTTTCGGGACGCGCTGCCGGTGACGCTGCGCTATGTCGCGAACGACGCCAGCATCGACCGCCGCCTCACGCTCGCGCCGCGCCAGACGCTGCGCTGGCCGGACGTCGTGCGCACGCTCTTCGGCACCGGCAGCGGCGTCGGCACGCTCTGGGTCGAGCATCGCGAAGGGCGTGCACCGGTCGCGGTGATCAAGACCTCCGACGTGGCCCACGGGGCCCGCGCGACGCTCGACCGGCCGCTCACCGCCCGCGACTCCGCGACCTCGCAGACCGACATCACCGAGCTGGCCATCGTCGGCATCCCCGCCGCGACGGCCGTCGGCCGCCGCGTCAACATCGGCATGGTGAACATCGGCATCATCCCCGCGACGTTCAAAGTGACGGCCCGCACGCGCACCGGCGCGGTGGTCGGCACCAGCGTCGAACAGGGCGTGCCGGAGGACGAGGTCTGGCTGGTCCACGACATCGAGCACGTCCTCGGCGTGAAGCTCGACGAGACGATGACGGTCCGCGTGACGGTGATCGCGGGGACGGGCGTGGCCTTCGCCAGCGTGGTGGAGCTGAGCGGCGACTCGGAGCTCATCGCCGCGATTCCGACGCAGCAGGAGCAGTGAGGCGAAGTTGCTGGTTACTGGTTATTGGTTGTTTGTGACTCTACGCCTGACCGGCCAGGCGCTACCTCACAAGCAACCAGCAACCAGCAACACGTCTCACATCCCCCACTTCTTCAGCAACGCCTTCGCGTCCGCGATGGCCGCCGCGTCTTCGACCGCGTACGCCGGATCCACCGGCGACGAGATCGCGCCGCGCAGGAGTTGCGCGGCTTTCTGCTTCGACGACGAGTCGTTCGAGACCATCGCCTCGGCGAGGAAGACGGCGGTGAGCTTGTTGGCGGGATCGTGCTTGCGCGACTCCTCGAGGAAGCGCAGCGCTTCTTTGCCCGAGGCCCAGCCGGTGATGAAGGGGATGCGGGGGGTCTGGTCGTGCAGGCGGCCGAGAACGCGCGAAGGAGCGCCGCCTTCGAGCTTCGGGTTGATGAGGTGGGCGATCGTCGCCTCGCGGCGGATGCGGTCCGCGGCGCCCTGCCTCGCGGCGGCAAGCTTGCCGTACGCGAGTGCCCACTCGCCCCAGTTCACCGCGTCCCACAGGTACACCTCGGCGGCGTCGTTGATTGCCCGTGCCGCGGTCGCGACGGTCTTGTCCGGCGCATCCGGCTTCACGCCTTTCGCGGTGAGGGCGCGGCCGACGGCGGCCAGCGCCTGCTCGCCGGCGGTCTTCGCGGTCCCGTAGATCTGCTTTTTCTGGTCGGTGGACGTCGCGGCGTAGGCGCCTTTGAAGCGATAGGCGCGCAGCAGCTTGCCGTGGGCGTCGAGATCGTTCGCGTTGGCCGCGATCGCGCGTTGATACGCGGCGATGGCGGCGTCGATGGGGGCTGCTTTCGCCTGCGCGCCGCTGGCGCCTTCGGCACGGTTCGCGTAGTGGCGGTCGCCGTCCGCGACCTGTGCGAAGAGCGGCACGGTGAGGAAAAGCGCGGCGGCGATGGCACGTGCGTTGAAGCGAGCTGTGGTCATCATGCGAGTTTTGATTGTAGTCGCAGCGCTTGCCGCCCTCACCGGCTGCCGCGGAGAGCCGGTCCCGCGCGATTACCAGAACCATCCGCCCGCCGTCTCGAACCCGCCGCAGAGCGAGAGCGCTACCCCCTCCGGACAGGCACCCCCGCAGCCGACGACCGGCGTGGAGGGAACCGCCGGACCGTATGAGCCGGCGACGCCACCCGCGCAGCCATCCACCACGACGCTGCCGGATACGCCGCCGACCACCACGTAGCGCCATAGAATGCGCTCGTGCGGCTCGTGTTCCTCGGTACTCCCGACTTTGCGGTTCCTGCGCTTGACGCCATCCATCGTGAGCACGATGTTGCACTCGTGGTCGCGCAACCGGACAAGCCGGCCGGCCGGGGGATGAAGATGCAGGCGCCCGCCGTGGCGGTGCGGGCGCACGAACTGGGCCTGCCGCTGCTGCAGCCGCCGAAGGTGCGCACTCCGGAGCTCCTCGACACGATTGCGCAGCTCGCGCCGGACCTCGGCATTGTCGTCGCCTACGGCAAGATCCTCCCGGCCGCTCTGCTGGCCATCCCGAAGCACGGCTTCCTGAACATTCACGCCTCGGTGCTCCCGCAATGGCGCGGCGCGGCGCCGATCCAGCGGGCGATCGAGGCGGGCGATCGCGTCACCGGCGTCACGATCATGCGCGTGGACGAGGAGCTGGATCACGGACCGATGCTCGCGATCGAGACGACGGAGATCGACCCGGACGAGCGGACTCCGGCGCTCTGGACACGCCTTTCGACTCTCGGCGCCGAGGCGCTGTTGCCGGTGCTGCGGGACCTCGAGCGGGGGAACGCGGTCGAGACGCCGCAGGACCACGAGCGCGCCACGGTCGCGCGGAAGATCGAGAAAGGCGAAGGGGAGATCCGCTTCGACGAGCCGACGTCCACGATCTACAACCGCTTCCGGGCCTTCGACCCGTGGCCCGGGATCTTCGTCACGACGAACGGCGAGACGCTCAAGCTGACCGAAATCAGGCCGGCGGAGGGAAATGGCGCTCCGCGGACCGTCTTATCGATCGAGGAAGATGTTCTCGTCGCCACGGGCGACGGCGCGATGCGCATCCTGGAAATGCAACGCCCCGGCAAGCCACGCACTCCCGCGGGGGCGGTGGCGCGCGGCCTCGGCTGGCGCGCAGGCGAAGTGCTGCCATGACCGAACGCGAGCGCGCGCTGCAACTGCTCCAGCGCATCGAACGCGAGTCGCTCTACGCGTCGCTGGTCCTCATCGGCGAGAGCGGCTTCGTGCGCACGCTGGTCCTGGGCGTGCTGCGCTGGCGGTCGCGGCTCGACTTCATCATCAGCGAGCTCGCGCAGCGTCCGGTGAAGCGGCTCGACCTCCCGGTGATCGACGCGCTCCGACTGGGCATGTACCAGTTGCTCTACATGAACGTCCCGCAGCACGCCGCGGTGTCGGAGACGGTCGACCTCACACCGAAACGCGCGCGCGGCTTCGTGAACGCCATCCTCCGCAACGCCACGCGCGGCAAGGTGCCGGAGCCGCGCGACGAGGCCACGCGCACCGCGCATCCGCGCTGGCTCTTCGACCGCTGGGCCAGGATGTACGGGGAAGAGCGCGCCGCGAAGATCGCGGCGGCGAACCAGGAGCTGTCGTATCCCGACGCCCTGTCGCTGCGCGGGAGCGTACCGCCGGATTCGACGCCGTCGGAGCTCGCGCCCGGCATCTGGAAACTGCGTGGCTCGAGCTCCGAGCTTTCGCGCAACGAGTTCTATCCGATGGACGAGGGGAGCGCCGTGATCGCGGCGATCGCGCGCGCGTGCGGCGACGACATCCTCGACCTCGCCGCTGCCCCCGGCGGCAAGACGATCTACATGAAACACGCGGGCGCGAACGTCGTGGCGAACGACGTCTCGTTCAGCCGCCTCCGGACGCTGCGCCACCCGCGTACCGTAGTGAGCGACGGCCGCACCTCGCCGTTCACGCGCAGGTTCGAGGTGGTCCTGCTCGACGCACCGTGCAGCGCGACCGGCACCATCCGCAAGAACCCCGAGCTCAAGTGGCGCCTGCGCGAGACGGAGCTTCCGGAGCTCGCGAAGCTGCAGCGCGAGCTGCTGCAGAACGCCGTTGCTCTCGCGTCAAAGTTCGTCGTCTATTCGACCTGCTCCCTCGAGCCGGAAGAGAACGACGCTGTCGTGGAGGGCTTCACGCGCGAAGACATCACGCCCTTCGTGCCCGAGGGTGCGCGCCAGTGGGTGAGCGATGGCGTGCTGCGCCTGACGCCGGAGTCGGGCGCGGACGGGTTCACGGCGTTCGTGTTGCGCGCGTAGTTTGGAGTGCGGCGACCGCAGTCGCCGCTTTGACTCCCGAGGGCAGCGCTCGTCGTTCTGCAAGTGAAAGCGGTGACTGCGGTCACCGCACTCCAAAGCGAAGCGGGCGCGTGTAGACTTCGGCGCCGCAATGCCTCGCGACTTACCGATCGGAAACGGGTCCCTCCTCGTCGCGTTCGACGCGCAGTACCGGATCGCCGACTTTTACTTTCCGCGCGTCGGGATGGAGAACCATGCCGCCGGCAAATCGCGGTTCGGCGTGTTCTGCGACGGCGAGCTGCATCCGGTCGACGAAGCGCCGTGGCAGCGGACGCTCGAGTACCTGCGCGACACGCTCGTCACCGACGTGCAGTTGCAGAACGACGCCATCGGGCTGCGGCTGCGCTGCTACGACGCCGTCGATCCCGACTCCTGCGTGTTCGTGCGCAGGATCGTCGTGCGCAACCTGCGCGATGAAGCGCGCGACGTCAAGCTGTTCCTCCATCACGAGCTCGCGATGTACGGCACCACGATCGGCGACACGGTCATGTTCGACCCGCTGTCGCGCGGGATCGTGCAGTACAAGTCGCGGCGGTACGTGCTGATCAACTGCGACGGCGGCGTGAGCGAATACGCGTGCGGACGGAGCCAGGCCGCCGGCTGGGACGGCACCTGGATCGACGCACAGGACGGCGCGCTGTCGATGCAGGCCATCGCGCAGGGAGGCGTCGACTCGACGTTCTCCATCCCGCTCCATCTCGAGGCGAACGGCAGCGCGACGACGTTCTACTGGATCTGCGCCGGGCGCACCGATGCCGAGGTGCGGAAGCTCGACGCGCAGGTCCGGGAAGAAGGCGTGGCCCGCCTGCTCGCGCGCACCGGCTCGCACTGGTACACCTGGGTCAACAAGCCGGGCATCAACGTCACCGACCTGCCGGACGAGATCGCGGACCTCTACCGGCGCTCGCTGCTGGTCATCGCCACGCAGTGCGATCGCGGTGGCGCGGTGCTCGCGGCGAACGACTCCGACATCACCTGGGGGCACAACGACCACTACTCGTACGTCTGGACGCGCGACGCGGCGTTCGTCTGCGACGCGATGGACCGGGCCGGGTTTCCCGAGATCACGCGGCGGTTTCTCCTGTTCGCGAACGAGATCATCCGCGACGAGGGCTACTTCCTCCACAAGTACAACCCTGACGGCTCCCCCGCGCCGCTGTGGCATCCGTGGGTTGCCAACGGCGAGCTGCAGTTGCCGATTCAGGAGGACGAGACCGCGCTCGTGATCTGGCTGGTGGCCCGGCATTACGAACGGACGCGCGATCTCGACCTGCTGCGCACGATCTACAAGCGCCTGGTCGTCTCCGCGGCCGACTTCCTGGTCCGCTTCCGCGACCGGGAGACGCTGCTGCCGTCGCCCAGCCTCGACCTGTGGGAGGAGCGGTTCGGCACGTTCACGTTCACCTCCGCGGCGGTGTGGGCGGGGCTCACGGCCGCGGCCGAGCTGGCGAATCTCTTCAACGAACAGGAGCGCCGCGCCACGTATACGGCTGCAGCCGCCGAAGTGCGCGACGCGATGAAGAAGCACCTCTGGCTCGAGGAGGAGGCGCGGTTCGCGCGCGGCTTCGTACGGGGCGACGACGGTGCGCTCACGCTCGACCCGACTGTCGATTCGTCCGCGTTTGCCGCGTTCTACCTCGGCGTGTTCCCTTCTTCGAGCGCGATGATCGAAGGGACGATGCGCGCGATCCGCGAGAAGCTGTGGGTGCGCACCGACACTGGCGGCGCGGCGCGATACGAGAACGACGCGTATCACCGCATTTCCGAGGAGCTGGAGCGCGTGCCGGGAAACCCGTGGATACTCTGCACGCTCTGGCTCGCCGAGCACGTGATCGCGAAAGCGACGAATGTCGAGGGGCTGCAGCGTGCGCTCGACCTCGTCCGCTGGGCGCGCGCGAAAGCGACGCCGTCCATGATCCTGCCGGAACAGGTCGACCCCTACAACGGGCAGGCGCTCTCCGTCGCGCCGCTGACGTGGAGCCACGCGCAGGTGATCTCGATCGTGCACGGCTACCTCGACGCACTCCGCCGTCTTCGCCAGATTCATTGAGGAGGATTCGTATGCCCGGAAAAGCAGACGTGATCGACGCGATGTCCGAGCAGGCCGGCATCTCGAAGCGAGAGGCCGCCGCCGCGTTCGACGCGTTCGTCCACTACATCTCCGAAACCTGCCAGCGCGGCGACCGCTGCGCCATCCCCGGCCTCGGCAGCTTCCACGTCACGGAACGCGTCGCCCGCGAAGGCCGCAACCCCCGCACGAAGGAAGTGATCACCATCCCGGCGTCGAAGAACGTGCGGTTCAAGGCGGGGAAGGATCTGCGGGATGCGCTAATGGCGGGAGCGAGGAAGAAATAGCTAGGCTTCCCATCGCTTCGGCAAAAACAGCTCCGCGTACAGGTTCAGCGCGTAGCGGTCCGTCATGCCGGCGATGAAGTCGATGGCCAGGCGTTCCACCGGCTCGCCGTCGTTCACGGCGAGGTAGCGCTCGGGATGCGCGACGACGTACTCGAAGAGCGCGGTGAGGATCTTCTGCGCCTTCTCGAACTCGCCGCGTACCTCCGGGATCAGGTACATGTTCTCGAACATGTACTTGCGCAGTGCTTCCAGCGACTGCTCGACCTCGGCGGTCATCGAGATCGCGTCGTAGTCACAGGCGAGCGTCGCGTTGATGACGTCGCGGACCATGCGGTCGATGCGATCGCTGCCGGTGCGCCCGAGGGTGGTGCGGATGTCCTTCGGGATGTCGTCCTCGCGGATGATCCCGGCGCGGATGCCGTCGTCGATGTCGTGATTGACGTAGGCGATGATGTCGGAGATGCGGACGATGTCCCCTTCGAGCGTGAGCGCCCGCGACTTGGGCCGCTTGCGCAGCAGCTCTCCCTTCTCCCCCTTCGAGTGCTTGAGGATGCCGTCGCGCACCTCGACGGTCAGGTTGAGGTCTTCGAGCGTCTCCACCACGCGCACCGACTGGCGGTAGTGATCGAAGCCGCCCTGCACGAGCTTGTTCAGCGCGGCCTCTCCCGCGTGACCGAACGCGGAGTGGCCGAGGTCGTGCCCCAGGCCGATGGCCTCGGTGAGCACTTCGTTGAGCCGCAGCGATTTGGCGATCGTGCGCGCGATCTGCGTCACTTCGAGGACGTGCGTGAGGCGCGTCCGGTAGTGATCCCCTTCCGGTGCGAGGAACACCTGCGTCTTGTGCTTCAGCCGCCGGAACGCCTTGCAGTGAATGATCCGGTCGCGGTCGCGCTGGTAGGAGGGACGGATGTCGTCCTCCTCCTCTGCCCGATCGCGGCCGCGCGTCTCGGCCGATCTTGCAGCGCGGGGGACGAGCGTCTCGTATTCGATCCGCTCGAGCATCTCGCGAATGGTCATGCGGCAGAGTCTATCGTGAGCCTGTTATGGAGTGCGGTAACGCGAGTTACCGCTCTTCCTGTTTTTGTTCGTCCTGCAACGCGAGCAGATCCAGCCTTCGCTCGTGCCACGAGGCGAGATTGCACCAGCCTCGCTCGATGCACGCATAGAAGCAGGAAGAGCGGTAACTGGCGTTACCGCACTCCATAACCGTTCAGCGGACCGAGCGTCGCTTCGTGCTTCGGCGAGGCAGGACCGGCGGAGGCGCCATGATCTCGTGGGCGACCACTTTCGAGAGCGAAGTCGGGTTGCCTGCGGTGTCGTAGGCCGTCACGGTGATGTGGTTGCAGCCGTTCTGCAGCGCGATCGGGCCGGCGGTCCAGGACGTGGTGCCGGTCGCGGTGAGGTCGACCGCAGAGCCGCCGCTGACGTGCAGCTTCACCGAGGCGATGCCGCTCGTGTCGGAGGCCGTGCCGCTGAACGAGTACTGGCGCTCCTCATTCATCACCGGTGCAGCGAACGTGAGCGACGGCGGCGTCACGTCGGTGGTGCCGGGGAACGCGAGGATGGTCACGCTCTGCGCGGGCAACGTGATGTTCGCGCTGACGGCCGCATCCGCGACGTGGGCGATGCCGGCCGCTGTCAGTTGCCAGCGCGCTGCGCTGCCGGTGCGGGTGTAGTTGGCGACGTTCAGCGCCACGGTGGCGGTGGACGTGAGCTGCTTGTTGATCAGCATGATCGTGAGCGCGCGGTCGACGCTGCGGATCGCGGCGAAGGCGGCCACGACGTCCGGATTCGGAGCCGTGGCGCGGATGCTGATGTCGCCGAACGTCGACATGCTGCCGTCGTAGTTGCGGTACATCTTCACGGCGTTGTACATCGGCGAGCCGGTGGCGGGCGTCACCCACAGCGTGGCCAGGTCCATCCCTTCACGGCCCAGGATGCCGAGGACGTCCGCCTGGGCCGTGGCGCCGTTCATGTGCGCCTCGGCGCCCCAGTTGTACTCGGTCAGCCCGATCGGCGTGAGCGGGTCGTACCGGTCCACCCATTCCTTCAGCCGCGGCACGAGACGCACCTCGTCGCCGATCCACGTTTCGTCCGTGTAATTCGGGTCCCATAGCGAGCGCGTGGAGCGGTTGCGCCGCAACTGCATCGCCTGCGAGACGTCGCCCCCGTACTCCCCTCCCTGCGGGTAGTAGTGCACCGTGAAGACGTCGACCAGCTTCCGGCCGGTGCCCTGTTCGTGCTCGTGGAACTTCGCGAGGAGCCAGGGGAGGTAATCCCAGCCACCGTGCGCCGCTTTGTCGGGGAGATTGCCCCAATCACCCGTGTTCGCGCCGTACTGCTGGTCGTAGCCGCTGAGGAGGTAGCCGCTCCAGCCCCACTCCTCCGGCGCGACCACGAGCGCGTCCGGGTCGACCGACTTCACCTTCTCGCCGTAGTCGACGATCTTCTCGAACATCTCGTCCATGCCCGGCGCGTTCGGACGGACGTCGCGATGAGTGCCGTGCCAGATGGAGGGCTCGTTGTCGAGGATGTAGTAGCGCACGCCGCCGCCGTTGGCGCCGCCCCACGTCGTCTTCAGGTGCTGCACCCAGCCGGCCATGAAGCTCGAGTCGACGGGCGTGTTCGCGTCGTGCGGATCGTTGTTCGTGATGAGCGTGCCGTTGGTGCGCACGCCGTTTCCGGAGTCGGGGAACCACTGCCAGTCGGCGTCCTGCTGCGCGCCGTATTTCGCGATCGAGAAGCTGGAGAGGCGCTGCCGGTTGGGGCCCATCTTCGCCACCCAGCCGATCATCGGGATCGTGACCATCGGCTGCGCGCTGCCGGAGAGCGTGTCCTGGATGAAGTTGTCGGTCTCCTCGCCGGCGACGGCGGGGCCGTGCTCGAGCGACTGGTAGTACCAGTCGTGAGCGTGGTTGGCGGCGTTCTGCTGCCAGTTGTAGCGCGTGGTGGTGTTGCCGCCGGAGCGGTTGAGCTGGACGTTGAGGTCGAGGAGCTGCGCGGTGGTCGCGAAGTTGACGCCATAGACCTGCGGGCTGATGCGATGGCGGTCGGCAGTCGCGTCGATGTCGATCGTCGTGACGGTCTGCGCGAGGACGAGAGCGAGGAGGTAATTCACGCCCGCACCGTAGCCGGACTTACCGCGGTCGCGCCGTGAGGCAGGTCACGCGACGAGGTCGCCGCGCAGGATTGTCACCGCCCGTCCACCGCGAGGCAGACCGCGGCAGGATGCCGCGGTCTGTCTCGGGAGCAGCCGCATCCTAGAACGGCGCGACTTTGGCGCTCTTGCCGTAGAGCCACCGGACGAACGCGAAGCCGAGGACGAGCACACCCAGGAGGTAAGCTTCGCGGTAGCGGCTACCGTACAGGTTCGAATAGTGATAGCTGAGCATCATGAAGACCAGGGGCACGGACATGAACGTGTTGTGGCGCGACCGAAGGCCCGCCTGGGCGACCAGGGCCGCGTCGGGCGGGGTGCCTTCTTTCGTGGCCCGGATGATCTTCTGCTGATACGGCCAGATCACCATCCAGACGTTCAACGCCATCGTGGTGCCCAGGATCATGCCGGTGTGGGTGTAGAGAGATCGTCCGCCGTAGTGTCCGACGTACTTCAGCAGCGCGTAAATCGCTGCGAGAAGCAGGAGCGCGATCGCGTTTGCCACGATGATGTTCTTCACCGACTTCATCACGGCGTTGTAGATGACGAATCCCACCGCGAGACAGACGAGCAGGATGGCCAGCCAGAGCCAGGGGTTCGAAGTCTGCCGGTAATCGCCGTCGAAAGCTTCGCGGCCGTGGTAGTAAATGAGACCGCCGAGCAGGATGCCGGTGATCCAGGTCCAGGCAGCGCCCCAGCGGAACCAGAAGAGCGCGCGCGGCATGAGCTCGGGCACGACGATCTTCTTCGTTGGACCGTCGAGCGCCTTGACGAAGTGAGCGTTGACCCAGTTGAAAAAGTACAGGTGGCCGATCCAGATGATGCCTGCTACGACGTGTCCCCATCGAAGGAACAGCTGCAGGAGTTCGTTGACAATCTGCGGCATGTGGGAGTCTCCTCTATCCGCGGTCGTTTTTTGAGGGTAGCCTGCGGCGGATTATGAGTGATCTCGCTGGAAAAGTCGCGATCGTCACGGGCGCCTCGTCGGGCATCGGAAAAAAGACCGCGGAACTCCTCACCGCGCAGGGTGCGCGCGTGGTCGCGTTCGCCCGTTCGGCGGGGGATGTGCGGGGCGACGTGGCCGATCCGGAGGCGATCGAACGCCTCTTTGCCGAGACCGAGGCGCGGTACGGCCCCTGCGAGATCCTGGTCAACAACGCCGGGATGATCGACGTCGCGCCGCTGGTGGAGACCGACCTCGCACGCTGGCGGCGGATGTTCGCCGTGAACGTCGAAGGGGTCTATCTCGCCTGCCGGCGGGCGCTGCCCTCGATGCTCGAGCGCGGCGCGGGAGCGATCGTGAACGTGGCCTCCATCTCCGGCGTGGTCGGCCCGGAAAAGTTCCCCGGCTGGGTCTCGTACTGCGCGGCCAAGGGGGCGGTGATCTCGCTGACCGAGGCGCTGGCGGTCGAGATCAAAGACCGCGGGGTGAGGGTGAACGCGGTCAGCCCCGGCTCCGTCGACACGCCGATGTGGGCGGAAGCGAGCGGCGGCGCCCCCGCGGCGATGACCGCGGAGGAGATCGCCGAAACGATCCTCTTTCTTGCAAGCGATCGTTCACGGCCGATGAATGGCCAGAACCTGAATGTCTATTCGTCTTGAGGAAATGAGGGGCACGCTGAGGCCTACGGTCGCCGAGATCGACCTGCGCGCCTTCGAGCGGAACGTGGAGGCGATCGCGTCGCGGCTGCCCGCGGGGACGAAGCTGATCGCGCTGCTGAAGGCGGACGCCTACGGCCACGGTGCGGTCGAGCTCGCGCGGCGCTGCTCGCCGGAGCACGTGGCCATGATCGGCGTGGCGCTCCTCGAAGAAGCGCTGGAGCTCCGCCGCGAGGGCATCGAGCTCCCGCTCCTCGTCCTCGGCGCGTTGAACGAGGAGCAGGTGCGGATCGCGCTCGAGCACGGCATCACGCTGGGGGTACCGGGACCGGAGTCGCTGGAAGCGGTGGCACGCGTGGCCCGGGAGCACGACGTGGCCATCCACCTGAAGCTCGACTCCGGCATGGGACGGATGGGCGCGGTGGAAAGCGAGCTGCCGCGCGTCGTGGAGCTGCTCCGCTCCGCTCCCCGGCTGCGCGTGGAGGCTCTGTATACGCACTTTGCGAATGCCGGCGACCTCGGCGACCCGCTGACGGATGCACAGATCGCCAACTTCGAGCGGATGGTCGCGACGCTGCGCCAGGCCGGGATCACCGCCGCGCGGCACCACCTCTCGAACAGCGCGGCTACGATCCGCGGCATCGGCGGCGATTACGTCCGGACCGGGATCGCCCTGTTTGGCGCGGCGCCGCTCGACCACGATCCGTTTCGGCTGGAGCCGCTCATGCGCTGGCGGACGCGCATCGCGCGCCTCAAGGAACTCCCTCCCGGACACGCGGTCGGCTACGGCGCGACGTTTCATACGTCACGTCCAAGCCGGATCGCGACGCTCCCGCTCGGCTACGCTGACGGCTACGACCGTGGGCTGTCGAACCGCGGCGTAGTGCTGGTCCGCGGCCGGCGCGCACCGGTGGTCGGACGCGTGTCGATGGATCTGGTCACCATCGACGTCACCGACGTGCCCGACGCACAGGTGGGGGACGAAGTGGTCCTCCTCGGGCGCCAGGGGAGCGACGAAATCACCGTCGAAGAGCTTGCGGCGAAACTTGATACGATCTCGTACGAGGTGTTCTGTAGCGTGAGCGCGCGCGTCCCGCGCGTGTATCTCGATGGCGAGACCATCACGCGCATCCGGACACGCTTCGACGCATGAACACTCTTTTCGACCGCATCGGGCGCACGTTCCTCCGGCTCTTCGAGCAGACAGGCCTCTGGTTCGACGCGCTCTGGCGCACGATCGCCTGGATGTTCCGCCCGCCGTACGACGTCGGCGAGTGGTTCCGGCAGATGGTGCGCGTCGGCGTCGATTCGATCCCGGTGGTCTTCCTGACCACGATGTTCACCGGCATGGTCATGTCGCTGCAGGTGCACCAGGGCTTCGCCCGCGTGCATGCCGAGCAGTTCGTGGCCAGCGTCGTGGCGCTGGCGATGCTGCGCGAGCTCTCGCCGGTGCTGGTCGGGCTCATGGTTACGGGACGCGTCGGCTCGTCGATGGCCGCCGAGATCGGGACGATGCGCGTCACCGAACAGCTCGACGCGCTGAAGGCGCTGGCGACGGAGCCGATCCAGTACCTCTTCGTCCCCCGCGTCCTGGCCGGCGTGATCATGCTCCCCTTCCTCTGCATCCTCGGCGACGCGCTCGGCATCTACGGCGGCTACCTCGTCTCCGTGAAGCTGATGAACACGAACCCCGTCATCTACAAACAGAACACCTTCCAGTTCCTCCAGCTCAACGACGTCTGGGTGGGGCTGATCAAGTCGTCGGTGTTCGGGCTCATTCTCACCCTCACGGGATGCGTGCGCGGCTACTACACGACCGGCGGTGCGGAAGGGGTCGGCCGCGCCACGACGTATGCGGTGGTCTCGGCCTCGCTCATCATCCTGCTCAGCGATTTCTTCCTGACGAAGCTGCTCTTCTGACATGCCGATCATCTCGCTCCAGAACCTCTGGAAATCCTTCGACCGGCGGCAGGTCCTGCAGGACATGTCGATCGACGTGGAGCAGGGGGAGTCGCTCGTGATCGTCGGCGGCTCCGGAACCGGCAAGAGCGTCACCCTCAAGCACATCATCGGACTGCTGAAGCCGGACAAGGGGCGGGTCGTCATCGACGGCCAGGACCTGGCAACGCTGAAGGAAGTGGAGCTGAACCAGTTCCGCCGCCGCTTCGGCATGTCGTTCCAGGAAGGGGCGCTCTTCGACTCGATGTCAGTCTTCGAGAACATCGCCTTCCCGCTGCGCCGCCACACGAAGATGACGGAGAAGGAGATCCGCGAGCGCGTGCACGAATGCCTGGAGGACGTGCACCTGCACAACGTGGTGCGCAAGCGTCCCTCGGAGCTCTCCGGCGGCATGCGCCGCCGCGTCGGCTTCGCGCGCGCGATCTCCCTCAAGCCGGAGATCCTGCTCTTCGACGAGCCCACCACCGGCCTCGACCCGGTCATCAGCGACGTCATCGCCGAGCTGATCGAGGAGATGGACGTAAAGCTCGGCACCACGACCGTGACGATCACCCACGACATGAAGGTCGCATTCAAGATCGCCGACCGCGTGGCGATGCTCTACCAGGGCCACATCATCGAACAGGGCACCCCCGAGGAGTTCCAGCGCTCGAAGAACCCCATCGTGGAACAGTTCATCGAGGGAAGAGCGCAGGGGCCGCTGACGGACGACTAGGCGTTGGGCTGCGGAGAGAGGAACGACGAGAGGCCTCCGGCGGGCCGTCGTCTCTCTCTCCGCAGCCAGAAGCAAAAGGGGGCGGTCGCCCGCGCCCTTTGGAGACAACATCGGGTTTCCGTCAGTCCTTGCTGAACGCACGTTCACCCACACATGGCGTCGGATACGTGAGCTCCTCTTCAACGATGGCCCGCTATGAGTGCTGGTGAATAATCCGGGTTAGGCGCCGCCCAGGTAGGGAAATGACGCGTGGTGGCTCTCCTAGACAGAAGTTTAGGTGAGGTGTGACATGAGAGCTTGCACAAGCACGCGATCGTGATCTGCGGTGGCATTTGCAGTCTTACTTGCACTCTCGACGGGGGCAACGCTCGACGTCGCCTCAGCAGTTGTAGTGCTAGTTATATGCTGGCTTGGGGTCGCACTTGTTGCGGAGCTCTGGCGCCGGTTCACGGCTCACGGCCACCACTCCGCCGGCGTTGAGCGTCCTAGTACGCGAAGCTTCATGGAAAGCGTCCCACCGCGAAGATGTTGTTTCGTCCGCCTAAAGTCCTTGGTGTAAGCTGTGCGGCCGGTCCCGCGTGCCGAAGCCGCCGGCGATATCGTAGGCAGCTCGGCTGCCGAGCCGAAGTCGGGCCGCATCAGCTTCACACCAAAGTTGGACGAAGCCGCTACGCGGCGCGCTCCGCGTTCTTGATGGTTTGTCGTCGGTGGGAGTTGAGCCGATGACCGCTCGCCTCTGAGGGTCTCGCGGGAGTCCACTGATCGGTCTCAATGAAAGGAGATCGATCATGGTCACCACTCCCTTGCGTCAACGGATGCAGCAGGCGATGCGCGTCCGCAATCTCTCCGAGCGCACTGTGCGCACGTATGTCTCGCTCGTTTCCCGGTTCGCGCTGTACTTTCGTCGCTCGCCCGATCGCGTAGAGCTTCCCGAGATCGAGCAGTACCTGTTCTTCCTTCGCGACGTCAAGAAGGTGTCGTACAGCCTGTTCAATCAGACCGTCTGTGCTCTGCGCTTCTTCTACCTCTATGTGATGGATCGTCCCGATTGGGTCGTCCGCATCCCTCACGGCCGCCGCGAGAAGCACTATCCCGTCGTTCTTGCCGCCAGCGAGACGCTGGCCATCCTTGCAGCGCTCGGGTCGCTGCGCGACCGCGTGATCCTCACCGTCCTCTACGCCGCCGGCCTCCGTCTCGGCGAGGTGTGCCGCCTCGCCGTCGCCGACATCGACTCGGCGCGCATGCTCCTCCACATCCGTCAGGCCAAGGGACACAAGGATCGCTATGTCCCTCTGTCTCCCATCGCCCTCGAGCTGCTCCGCGAGTGGTGGCGCAAGACCCGTCCCTCGGACCTGCTCTTCCCGTGCGCGAACGATCCTCTCCGCTCCATCCATCCCACCACCGTCCAACGCGCGCTCAAACGCGCCGTCGGCCGCGCCGGAATCACCAAACGTGTATCTCCCCGCACGCTTCGTCACTCGTTCGCCACCCACCTGATGGAGCAGGGGACGAACATGCGCGTGATCCAGGTTCTGCTGGGGCACGCCCACACCCGCACCACTGAGATCTACACGCACGTTTCGCCGGCTCACGCACGCAGCCCCCTCGACGCGATCCTGCCGGCCACGCCCCCCGCCGGCCACCAGTAGTCGCCGCCGATGGATCAGCCGCTCTCCCTTGGCGCGATCGCGCGCGCCAGCGGAGCCGATCTTCTGGCCACTCGCGCCCTCGCACCCGCGCAGATCAAAGTGCTGCGCTCGATCGCCGACTGCCGCACCGAGGCCATGGGCGGACATCGCGACCACTGCGATCGGTGCGATTACGAGCACACCTTCTGGAACTCGTGCCGCGACCGCCACTGTCCGGGCTGTGGGGCCGAGGCCCGCGAGAGCTGGCTCGAGAAGCGGCGCGAAGAGGTCCTCGACGTTCCCTACTTCCATGTCGTCTTCACTATCCC
>Ga0190270_10000106_pt1 | contig 36262 bp, 29 predicted proteins | sample Popmic320T_FD_133748 | JGI IMG/M metagenome (GOLD analysis project Ga0190270, IMG submission 133748) | Populus adjacent soil microbial communities from riparian zone of Weber River, Utah, USA - 320 T | ecosystem: Environmental > Terrestrial > Soil > Riparian zone | place: USA: Utah | collected...
CGACAGTAGTGGAGGCGAATCTGTTCTGGTGAACGGCGCGGTCTTCAAAACCGTTAGTGAGACTGTGAAAGCAGGCTTAGGTAGGTTCGATTCCTACACGCCTCCGCCATCAGGATTGCGGTAAGGATGAAGCAGGATCACGAGGCAGGCGGCAGGGGCGACTTCTTGGAGTGCGGCCCCGGCGCCGCTTTGGTCCGCGGCGGCCTGGCGCCGCAATCGTGGCTAGGCGCAAGCAAAGTGTTAACTAGATTCAGGCGAATCATGGTCGCGCCCGGCCGCGCCCGGCCACTCCAAGGAGGTTGGGGAAGGCGATCTAGCTTCTTGTTGTTAATCGGCGATTGGCAATTGGAAATTGGCAATGCGTGATTGGGTTGCATTAAATATGACGCCGGGCGTTGGCCCCAGGGCAGCGGCCAAGCTCCTGGAGCGTTTCGGATCTGCCGAAGCAGTTTTTACCGCGACGAGAGCAGAGCTTGAAAAGGTACGTCTGCTTCCGGAAGCCGTCGATAGCATCATTGCTCGTGATATGCATGAACGGGCGGAAGCTGAGATTGAGAATGTTAGAAAGCTCGGCGCTGAAATATTAATTCTCGATGACGGTGTTTACCCGTCCTTGTTGCGAGAGATTTATGATCCGCCGGTTGCTCTTTATGTTACCGGCGCGTGGTCTGAATGTTTGGACCAGCCATGCGTCGCCATTGTCGGTTCGCGAAGATGTTCTACATACGGATTGAACGCGGCATCGATGCTGGCGAGGGACCTGGCGCACCGCGGTGTAACCATCGTTTCAGGATTTGCACGCGGGATAGACGCCGCGGCCCATCGTGGCGCGCTTGAGGCTGGGGGCCGCACGATTGCCGTTCTGGGTACGGGAATTGGCGAAGCTTATCCACGCGATCATAAGAAGCTGGGTGAGGAAATTCTTCAAGCCGGCGGCGCGATGGTTACCCAGTTTCCGTTAGGCACTCCACCGGTCTCGGAAAACTTTCCGTATCGAAACCGCATCATTAGCGGTTTGAGTTTGGGAGTTGTGGTGGTCGAAGCGGCGGAGAACTCTGGCTCCTTGATCACGGCGCGGCTGGCGATCGAGCAAAACAGAGAAGTGTTTGCGGTCCCGGGAAACATTACTTCGCGCAATTCGTTTGGCACCAATTATCTGATCAAGGGCGCGGGTGCGAAACTGGTGCAGCAGTGGCAGGACGTTGCTGCCGAGTTGCCGCCGCAGATTGCGGCGCGGCTTTTGCCGCCGCCACTCGGTGAAAAGAAGAAAGAGAAGTCGGTGGCTGACCAGTTGGCGATGGTGCCGCAGGGGTTGACCGGGTATGAGCAATCAGTTTTCCGTTTGCTTTCGGCCGACAATCCTGCGCACATTGATGCATTGGTTAATGAGAGCAGGATTTCAATTCCGGATTTGACGGCGGCATTGTTGACGCTGGAAATGCGTGACCTCGTTAGAGCACTACCCGGGAAGTGTTTTGTACGGAAGATGTGAAGGACGGGTCAATGGTTAATGGTAAATGGAAAAGGCTGACGCCACGGAGTATCACCGTTTACCATTCACCATTTACCATTTACCAAAATTAAGATGGCAAAAAACTTAGTAATCGTTGAATCGCCGGCGAAGGCGAAGACCATAAATAAATACCTGGGCAAAGACTATCTGGTTAAGGCCTCGATAGGTCACATAAAAGATCTGCCTACCAAGGGTTTGGGCGTTGATGTTGACGATGATTTCAAACCCACTTACGAAGTAATTCCCGACACCAGAAAGCGAAACAACAAGAAGATCGTTGCCGAGTTGAAGAAAGCTGCAAAAGAGGCTGACACAATCTATTTCGCGGCTGACCCGGATCGAGAAGGTGAAGCCATTTGCCAGCACCTGGCGGAAGAGATTGTTCCCAAGCGACCTGCCAAGCCGACTTTTCGCGTGATGTTTAATGAGATCACGAAGCGGGCGGTGAATGAGGCTTTCGATCACCCTAAGCAGATCGACCAGAACCTGGTTGATTCTCAACAAGCGCGACGCGTGCTCGATCGTCTAGTTGGATACAAAGTTTCGCCCCTGCTCTGCCGCACAGTCGGCGGCAAGCTGAGCGCGGGTCGAGTGCAGTCCGTAGCGCTCCGGATGGTTGTGGAGCGCGAAAGGGAAATAGAACGATTCATCAAGACGGAGTATTGGACGATATCGGCAAACCTTCAGGCCAGGCTCCCTCCGGCATTTGATACGCGCTTGTTCAAGGTCGGCGAGCAGACAGTTAAGACAGCGGGGTTTGACCAGGACGTTAAGCGCAATGAAATCCTGATAGGCAAAGAAGCGCAGGCCGCGGAACTGGTCGCGGAAGCCGAGAAACAAAGCTTCGTTGTTGAAGAAGTCACTCGCAAAGAGCGCAAACGTAATCCAGTCCCGCCTTTCATCACTTCCAAGTTACAGCAAGAGGCCGCGCGAAAACTCGGTTTCGCCGTAAAGCGGACGATGATGATTGCGCAAAAACTCTACGAGGGCATCGAGGTCGGCGCCGAAGGCTCTGTCGGGTTGATTACCTACATGCGAACCGACTCTACGCGTGTTTCAGACGCAGCGTTGGGCGAGACCAGGGACTTCATCAGCAAACAGTATGGTGCTCCCTATTTGCCGGAGAAGGCAATTCATTATCGATCTAAGAAGGACGCGCAAGATGCCCACGAGGCAATTCGTCCTACCGACGTTGCGCGGACGCCGGATTCGCTCGCACAGTATTTGAACAACGACGAGCTGCGGCTTTATCGCTTGATCTGGCAGCGCATGGTCGCTTCCCAAATGACACCCGCCGTCTTTGATCAGACCACTATCGATATCAAAGCCGGACGTTTCCTATTCCGCGCGACGGGTTCGGTGCAAAAGTTTGACGGCTTCCTGAAGATTTACCAGGAGGGCCGAGACGAAAAGACCGAAGAAGATGAAGAGGCGGAGCGCACGCTTCCTCCTGTGGAAAAGGGAGAGACGCTTGCGGTTAACAAGATCTCGCCGGAACAGCATTTTACCGATCCTCCGCCCCGCTTTACTGAAGCTACACTCGTGAAGGCGCTGGAAGAAAAGGGAATCGGCCGCCCATCAACTTATGCGGCAATCATGACGACGATTCTGGCTCGGGAATATGTTGAGAAACTCGAAGGGCGCTTTCATCCCACCGAGCTGGGCAAGACCGTAAACGATTTGCTGATGGAAGGCGGGTTCGAGGACCTGTTCAACGAAACTTACACGGCGCGAATGGAAGAGGAGCTCGATTCCATCGAAGAAGGGAAGCTGAAGTGGACCGACGCGCTACATGAGTTTTACGGTAAGTTTGCGGACGACCTGAACAAATTCAAGCACCATATTGCGGAGATTAAAGACAAAGACACGCCCACGGATGAAGTGTGTCTGAAGTGTGAAACTCCGGGCATGGTCCTAAAGTGGGGACGCTTCGGAAAGTATCTAAAATGTTTGAAGTGTGAAGCGACGCGTGACGCCGAACCCAAGGCCGCTTCGAACGGCGGCGCCTCTACGGGCGAGACTACTGGTGAGGCAGAGACTGCCGCGGAGCCTGAGCCCTGCGAATTGTGTGGGAAGCCGATGCAGTTAAAACGCGGACGTTTTGGTCCCTTCCTCGGCTGCACGAGTTATCCCGAGTGCCGCAACATTCGCAAGATTGGTAAGAGTGGGGTGGCTGCTCCCGCGCCAGTGTTGCTCGATGAGAAGTGTCCCCTGGACGACGCACAGCTTGTTCGGCGTACGGGGCGCTTTGGCGAATTTGTATCGTGCTCAAACTATCCAAAGTGCAAATACATCAAGCAGGAGTCCACGGGAGTGGCCTGCACTCGTCCGGGCTGCAAAGGTGACCTGGTCGTCAAGAAATCGAAGCGCGGCAAAGTGTTCTATAGTTGTTCAGCTTATCCGGCTTGCGACCGAGTCTATTGGGACAAACCTGTGGTTGAAGCTTGTCCCAAATGCAAGGAGCCATTTCTGCTCGAGAAGACCACGAAGAAACACGGCACCTTCCGCTATTGTGCAAACGCGGATTGTGGCTATAGTTCCAACGCAGAAGCGGTCGAACCTGCCAAAGGAAAAACGAAGTCGCGCAAGGCGTCTTGAGTTTGTAGGCGAGTGTTTCGCGTCGATGGCCCCAGTCCCGTAGGGACACAAATGTTTATAGACCGCAGAGCTACAAAGCATTTGTCCAGTTCCGCAGGAGCGAAATATTTGACTCGACGTACTTGTCCCTGGGAACATTGCGCTCCTACGGAGCTATAATCTTGGATAACTTCACTGGCTATAAACATTCGGCTCCTACGGAGCTAGTCCCCCGTTGGCTTGCGGCTGAATATAAGCCTGTAAAAACTTCTGGAGAGATCCCAATGCTAAAACGCAACGCAGCGTTTGTGCTGCTCGTCATTTTTCTGGGTCAACCTATTGCGGCATTGGCCCAGCAACCGCAGCAGCCTACCCCGAGTCCCACACCGGCAACCGCAGCCACTCAAGCAACCGCACCGGATCCAAACGATCCGATTGAACGCATCAAAGATGAAGCGACCAACCGGTCGCAGGTTATGCAAACGCTGAGTTACTTGAGCGACGTTATTGGCCCGCGCCTGACTGCGTCGCCGGGTATGAAGCGGGCTAACGAGTGGACGCGCGACCAACTGACGAAGTGGGGTCTCCAGAATGCGCATCTCGAACCCTGGGGACCTTTTGGACGAGGTTGGACGTTGAAACGATTCTCGGCGCAGGTTACGGAGCCGCTCACCATTCCGCTGATCGCGTATCCAAAGGCCTGGTCGCCAGGTACAGGTGGGGCAATCACCGCGCCGGTGGTCTATGTCGACGCTAAAGATGAAGCAGGGCTGCAGGCTTTCAAAGGCAAGCTCAAAGGAGCGATCGTCTTGACCAGCGCTATGCGTGAAGTAAAGGCCCTTTTTGTCGCGCCAGGCACTCGTCGTGATGAGAAGAATTTGTTGGAACTGGCTGATGCTCCTGAGCCCAGAAGAGGTACCGGCCGTCGACCGCAGAGCCCCGAGCAGAGAGCGGCTCTTCAATTCGCCACCAGGCGAACTCAATTTCTTCATTCGGAGGGTGCGGCCGTGCTGATTGATCCCAGCCGTATCGGTGATGGCGGAACTATCTTTGTTCAATCGGCCACAGTGCCTCAGTCCCCATCCGCCGATGCGCCGGGTGCCGGTGCTGCGCGTCAAAACTCGGCGTATAGCAAAACCGCTCCAAAGATTACTCCCCAACTGGTGATGGCAGTCGAACACTACAACCGAGTTGCGCGCATGCTGCAGGCCGGCGAAAACGTGAAGATGACTGTTGACCTCGACGTGGAATGGCAGGACGTCGATCCGATGGGCTACAACACAGTAGCTGAAATACCCGGCTCGGATCTTAAGGATGAAATAGTCATGCTCGGCGGACACATGGATTCCTGGCACTCGGGCACTGGCGCAACGGACAATGCAGCCGGCGTGGCCGTGACCATGGAAGCAGTGAGAATACTTCAGGCCTTAAATCTGAAGCCTCGCCGCACGATTCGGATTGCCCTATGGAGCGGCGAGGAGCAAGGGCTACTCGGATCGCGAGCTTACGTGGCAGAGCATTTTGGCAAGATGGAAACAGCGCCGTCCGCTGCAGGTGCGGCGGCGCCGGCCGGTGCGACCGCCGCCGCCGCTACTCTGGTAAAGAAACCTGCCTACGAAAAGTTTAGCGGCTATTTCAATCTCGACAATGGCACTGGAAAGATTCGTGGCGTTTATCTTCAGGGCAATGAAGCAGCACGTTCGCTATTTCGTGAGTGGCTGTCGCCCTTCCGCAAAATGGAAGCTTCCACGCTCACTATCTCGAATACCAGCGGCACCGATCACCAATCATTCGATGCTATAGGTCTACCGGGTTTTCAATTTATCCAGGATGAGATCGAATACGACACGCGCACGCATCACTCAAACCAGGATGTGTTTGATCGTATTCAGGCAGATGACATGAAACAGGCGTCAGCGATTATGGCTGCCTTCGTTTACAACACAGCGATGCGTGACGAGAAACTGCCGCGTAAGCCGGCGCCGGGAAGGTAGGGTATTATAGTTTTCAGTCAGGCCCGAAGGGCCGAAAGTTAATAGCCACGTCCGTGAGGGCGTGGCCGAGCCGAACAATGAAATCTGAGTGCCGAAGGTGCGACAGATGATCAGTCCCAAAGGTAACGCCTATCGTGTTGGGCCTCCTTTGAACTGCCGGCTCTTCGGGCCTTCAAAGTGAGACTAACACTCGATCCACGCCCTTACGGACGTGGCTACTGCCTGCCCTTCGGGCTTTAGCAAGATTCCTTTTATGCCGGGGTCCGGAAGGAACGCCACAATCGACTCAGGCCCGATCCCGACATGGGGCGAAGCCTTGAGGCAAGCCATTGCAGCCTGTCAATGATCGACGGACTATTGTTCGCTGTTGGTTTTGCAGTTAGCGTCTGACAGGCCGGAACGTCTGTCCTACTTAGTATTTCGGGATAACGAACTCCAGCCAATAACGTCTCAACTTCTCGCGATTCGCATTTCGGTAAGCGGCATAGTCGCGGGCCACACCCTCGTCCACACGCACAAACAGAACATAAGGCTCCAGGAGTCCAGCCTCGTTCAGCTTCATCAAGGTGGCAATGGAAGGATCCAGCTCAGGATTGTTGTCCTTCAACTGCTCGGATGCCGATGCTAAAACAAGTCTCAGGGCATCAACTTCTTCTGCCAGGCTGTGACGATATTTCGTTTCGCCCGGATAGGCCTTGGAAAACTTTTCGCTTAGGCCTTCCTTCCGATTCATCCAGGTGGCTCGGGTGATCCCGTATGCGAGCCACGCCGCCGTGCCCTTCTCGTTCCCTTTCACAGCTAGTTCGTCGAGAGTAATCGTAACGTTGCCATCTTTCCCAGGCGACGCATTGGATGGAATAACAATCTTGGGATGGGCCAGCGCGATCTTATTCCGGTCAGCCCATTGGGTCAGTCCGACATAGGCTTTTCGGCCATAAGGTTCGGCTACGATCGCATCGACAAACTTGTCGCGTGCTTCGTTGGTCTTTCCCTCGAGTTGTAAAGCATCACCCCAATAACGATAGGCTGTCTCCCGATTCGGATTGATGGCGATTGCTTTCGCAAACCAAATACCGGCTTGCTCGAAGTGTTCTTTGCGAAACTGAGAGTCTTTCGAAGCGTATGCCTTCTTAAACTCCGAGTCACCAGCGTAAAGCGCAGCATCATACAGCTTTGGATCCAGCTCAAGGGCGCGCTTGTACGACTTGATCGCAGCATCCATGTCGCCACGCACAAACGCAGCCTCACCCTCGCGAATCGCCGTTTCGGCGGCCTTGATTTGCGAGAAAGGGATCGCTTCCCCACCTCCCGCCAAACCGTCAAGCGCAATCTGCGTTAGATTGCTGTTATCGCCAAGCGATTGCGATTTTAGGAATATCGTGCGCGCTCGATCCAGCATCTTCTTGCGGGTCTCGGCGTCTTTTTCAGTCGTCGCCAAAGCGTAGACGGCGAACCCCAGACGCGAAAGAACCACCGGACTGTTCGGCGCGGCGGCTGCGACTTTTTCTAGCAGCGGTAAAGCCTCCACAAAATTCTGAGCTTCATAGAGTTCAAGAGCCCGTTTCCATTCAGGGGGCTCCTGTTGGGCCTGCGCGGAAAGCGCAAACATGAGCAGCGCCGAAACCAGGAAACCAGCAAACGTTCTTCGTGCTATTGGGTAGTGTTGGGGCATTGAGGACCTCTGGGCTGTCGTGACTAAAATGCTGCGAGAGAGCCATTAGTCTAGGGGCGACGTTTACTGAGTGTCAACGGCACCAAGTTGGTGCTGTGGTGGTAATGCAATTCTGCGAACAATCGTGATTGAAAGCGGCATGAAGTACTGATCTCATGGATGCGCCGGTCCGTTTAGGCAAAACAAAAGGCGAGCCTCGGCTCGCCTTTTGTTTCACTGCTTCCCCCCTTGAAACTAATTGGCCTGGCTGGCAGAAGACTGCAAGGTTTCCCTTCCGCTCTCGCGAGTCGTTCCCATCGATGCCGTCTTATCTGAAAGATCGATCCCAATCCAGCCTTTGATTTTGTTAAGAAGCAAAGGCAACACGACCACCTGCGCCGTAGTGGATAACTCGTTGACCAGGCGATCGCCGATCGCGCCGGCTTCTTTACTCAGCCGGTCATAGGCCGACGTATCTTTGAATCTTTCCAGCAAGCCAGGCCCTTCGTCCTTGCCGTTGCTGGTGATGGCAGGTTTATTTATGGGCTCACCGGTTAGCGAACGCGCATACGTAGAGGTTTGCGCGACATAATTGTCTTCTTCATCGTCGGTGAGAGCGGCGGCAATCCCATAGCCCACGAAGAACCCGACGCCCGCGGCTCCTACGCTCCACGCAACCGGACGTTTCTTGAAATGTTCACGCCAATCGAGTGCGTCCTTCACAGTTTCAACCTGTTGAGCCACATTCTCTTTGATTTCAGTAACCGTGCTTGTGATGGAGTCTCGCGCCTCTTCCATCCGACGCTGAAGCTCTTCTTTGGAGGGCTCCTCGTCCCCGGTGTCTCGAGCGCGAGCTATCCCTAAAGTTCGTTCTTCAGCCATTGCTTGTCCTTTCTAAGTTCTTCTACGGTCCGATCGGGTACCAGATGTTGTTTCGCGAGCCGGCTCTTCATCGTCGAAATGATAATCGTGCCGATAATCAGGTAGAGCACTCCAGTAGTCACGAATCCAATCGCGTACTGAGCCGGTTGACTCAGGTTGGTTCCGGCGAAGAGTGTGGATATGCCAAACGCGATGGCAACGTTCAAGAGAGCAAACCCGATTGCCGCAATGATCCCACCAACCCCAATCAGGATGCCGCCGCGCGCATACGCATTTACTTCTTCCTTAACCTCGACCTTTAGCAAACTCATCTTGGTGTCGAAGAGTTGCATTATGTCGTCACCCAAACGACTAAAAAGCGCAGGAAGATTCTCCTCGTTCTTAGGCGCTAACGCCGTCGATGTCGCCTGTGGAGCTGTGGCTGCCATAGCGCGTTCTCCTTTCATTAGTAGGACAGACATTCCTGTCTGTCTTCCGTTGATAACGGGGACTTCTAATGATCGTGCGACAGACAGGAATGTCTGTCCTACCCGTTACCGTCGCCCGCGGAGGATTAGACCCAATAACAAACCGGCGGCCGCTGAGATCAGAATGGTCTGGCCCGGATTCTTGCGCGCGTAGTCCTTGGCGCTTTCAGCGATCTCGGCGTAGTCGGCGTTTTGGAGCTCCTTGAATTTTTCACCAACCACTCCCACCTTGTCCGTCACGAAGTCTCTTGCCTGGCTGGCTACTTCGGTAATCTTCCCGCCGTATTCCTGAGCGGTTTGCGCGAGCCCAGTGGCCGTCGCCGCGCCGGTTCCCGTGCCTGCTGGGGTGTTGCTTGTTCCTGTGTTTCCAGTGCTACCGCCCGTTGGCGAGGCTCCGGGAAAAGTTGTGCTGTTCTGCGACATGCTGTGTTTCTCCTTTATTCGATCGAAAATTTCTGAAAGCCCTATTCCAAACTAAAGGTTGATCACCGCAGTGTGTGCAAACAATGTGCCCGATAGTGATATTGACTCGATTACCCGTTATTCGTGGGTTGAAGTCTAAGTTGCGGCAAAATCAGGCGATCTCTTGTTGCGAAAGGGTACAAGTGGAAATTGCGCAGATCGGGAATAATACAAATCTGAGGGCTAGCTTTGAATCACCGGCAGGGCCTCAGGCCTTGTCTTTGAAGTGACGCGCCTCCAATCCGATGCTTCTCAGAGTACTGTGGAAACAGTCCTCTTAATTGAATCTTAAGGAGGCCGAAGACGGCCCCAATACGGAAAATTGAAGGCTTGGCGAAGAATCGCAAGAACTTTGCGCATGATCCCGCATCAAATGGAACGGCAATTGGAGCGTGTGTAAATGCTGAGGCCAGAGGTGACAGAGGTGAGAACTTGAAGAATATTCTGCTGCGCCGTAAGGAAGAACGTTATGAAAGCACTTAGTAAATTTCTTAGCTTGGCCATAATAGCGCTGAGTTGTTTCGCATTCACTTATGGAGGCGGAAAAAATCCCCCGTCGTACGCGGCATCACTTCCAGCCCTAACCCCGGTCACAACATTCGGCTCTGTTACTAAAGCAACGGGTGCCGTGACTCAATCATTTACAGCTGAGACAGACGGCGGAACAGGCACCGGTCCCAGCGACTTTCAAGTTTCCGGCCCGATGCCCTACCCGACGCCAGCCGTAAACCTGGAGTCCTATCTTCCAAAGGTTGATCCGAATGCGCCGGTAATTGAAATCAAAGGATCATCGGGCGAAGTTGGTCCATATCTCCAAGCGGCGAGCGACGAGCTCGACAAGCGTGGTCGCGGCAAGGGGATCATTCGTTTTTCCGGCAAAGGCGTTGTAAGCAAACGGCCCATTCTCAATCACCATCTGTATGGGACCTCACGGTCGGAATTGGTCTGTAATCAGCAGGACGCCTGGTTGGGCTGCATCATCCTAAAAGACGGAGTGCTGGTGGACGGAGTAACCGTACATGAGCCCACTTACGATCAGACTGAGGGAGGATGGCAACCGGCAATAACGATTTTCCAGACTTACGCAGACTTTACATCAAATGCGCATGAGAAGCTTGCTCGCAATATCTCGATAATCAACTCAACATTCATTGGCGGGAAAAGGACCAGGGGAGATGGCGGCACGCGCTCAACGCTGGCGTTTACAAACTGCGACACCTGCGCGGCCGCGAATAATAACTTCATTAACACCTCGAGCATTGGAGTTCAGTGGGGCGGTGCTTCAACATCCGGACACTTTGCGCGCCACTGCCTGTCCTACTACAACCGCTTTGAGGGAGTGGTGGCTGCTCATGAGGCGATTGTGAACGGCGAAGACATCCTGGTGATCGGTTCCTCCAGTACCCGGCCCAGCCGAGTGGGTTTTAGCGGTGGGGTCTCTCTAATCGACATGGAACTCAACGCTGAAACCGATCACGGAAGACGAATTGGAATCTACAACGTCTCCTGCGATTACACCGAAGCCGGTCTTGTCGGAGGTGCGGGAAACTGCATCAATATTCAGAATTCCCCCAACAGCCCCTTTGTTCGTGATGTCACAGTCGCAAACTTTACTGCCCATGGCGGCGATCCTGCAGACAGCCGTTCGAAGCCGCTGTCGAATGGCATTTTTGTCAATGGAGAAATCCCGGGTTTGCTGGTCACAAATGGCACTGTCACGAAAGCCGGTCAGACGTGCGTGCAGGCACACGGTGGCGGCAAGGAGCAGATCTACAGGAACATCGACTGTGTCAGTTGCGGCGGCGGGGGAATCTTTGCGATTGAACTGAACGACGTGAACGGAGCCTTATTTCAGAACAACCGAATCTTTGACGCGAAGGTAAACAACGTAAGCACCGATCCTCGAATCCGCCAGACCTGCGCAGTTAATCGGTTTGAACGAAACATGAACGGCCCTAAGCCTGTTCCTGTGGTTTCTGTCTGTCCGAGGCCTGCTCGAACATCGCCTACAATCCGGGGTTAAGGGAAACATCAAAGGACTGGAACCTCCGCGCGCGTTGAACTTAAAACTGGCGCGGCCCAATTATGTTTACTTGACAGGCCAACTTTCCGATGGTAAGTAAGTACTTACTTTGAGGCCGTTTGGCGTTGGAGAAACCTTGATAGAAACGAGTGAAGGAAGCCCCATACTTGCAGCAACAAATCATTAAAAAGTCAGTGGACGGTATCGTCGCCACGCGCATGAGCGCGGAGGACAGAAAACTACAAATCCTCCGTGTCGCCGTCAGCCTCTTTTCGCGAAAGGGCTTTGGCGGCACCACCACCAAGGAAATCGCGCAGGCTTCAGGAGTGTCCGAAGCCATGGTCTTCCGCCATTTCGCCACCAAGGATGAGCTTTACTCAGCCATTCTCGATCACAAGGCTTGCTCGGGCGACAAAATGAATCCGGAGGAAATGGTCTCCGAAGCACTCAAAGAAAAAGATGACCGGGCCGTCTTTGAACGACTGGCCCTCGGCGCGCTCACACATCACGAGATGGATCCGGAGTTTCAACGACTCCTGCTTCATTCGGCTTTGGAGGGACACGAACTCGCGCAAATGTTTTTTGAGAAGTTTGTCCTGCGCGTCTACGCTCTTCTGGGGAACTACATCACAGAGCGTCAGCGGGACGGCGCCCTCGTAAAGATGGATCCGGCGATTATCGTGCGCGCGTTCATCGGCATGGTGGTCCACCATTCACTCAACAACAACCTTTGGGATCCGAATCGCCGCCTGCTCAGGATTTCCAACGAAGATGCGGCAAGGCACTTCGCAGACATTCTTCTGAATGGGATCAGCGCGGGAGACAGATCGAAGCAGGAAAAGAGAAACGGATTGAAAGTCTCGGGTGCGTCCGGGAAGAACGCGTCCAGAAAGAAATAGAGATTCAAAATGTTTTTTCCCAAACCATTGCCATTGTTGTTTCTGGCAGTAATGCTTGCGGGCCTTTTCGCCACGTCCTGCGGAGGCTCAAAGGCCAACGTCAGAAAAGACGAGACCAATACGCAGCCTGCGGTTGTTGATGTGACCACTGCGCCGGCAATCCTGCGCGAACTACCCAGATTTTTCGAGGCGACCGGAAGTTTAACTGGCGATGAGCAAACTGACATTGCGCCCTCAGTCGCCGGCAAGGTCGTTTTGGTAGGCGTCGAAATGGGCAGCTACGTGAAACGCGGACAGACGATTGTCCGGCTCGACGATGTCGATGCGAAGCTACGCGTGCAGCAGGCCCAGGCACAGTTGGAGCAGGTCAAGGCCGCGCTTCGCCAGGCTGAGGAAAAAGTCGGATTGCGGCCGGGCCAGCCTTTCGATCCGAACAAGGTTCCTGAAGTTGCGAATGCTCGCGTGGCGTTGGAGTTGGCTGATAAAAACCTGCGCCGCGCCGAAAAGCTGATTGAGTCGGGAGACATCTCGCGGTCCGTATACGACCAGCAGAAGGCCCAGCGCGATCAACTTAAGGAGCAGTATGAATCTGCACTTTCGCTGGCACGACAGAATTACGCCGCGGTCAATACCGCGCGAGCAAACGTCGCCAACGCTGAAAGCCAACTGAGTCTCGCCCGGCGAACGTTGTCCTACGCGCACGTTTATTCGCCGATTGACGGCTTCGTATCAGAACGAACTGCCGATCTGGGCGAATACGTGTCGCCAACCACGAAGGTGGCGACGGTGGTGCGCATCAATCCTTTGCGAGTGCGCATTGACATTCCGGAACAGGCGATACCGGAAGTGCGGGTGGGCCAGTCAGTCTCGGTCACCACGAGCGCATGGCCGGACAAGAATTTTAGCGGACGAATTGCGCGCATCTCGCCCAATGTCACACCAACTTCGCGAACGCTGACCGTCGAAGCAGAAATCGAAAACAGTAGGGGGGTTCTAAAACCCGGCCAGTTTGCAACCGTGCGAATCCTGCAGGCGCGTGCCGAGCCCGCATTGCTGGTGCCGGCGCGTGCAATACGCACGGAGTCGGGCGTTAGTCGCGTGTTTGTGATCAAGGACGGGCACGCTCGTGAGCGTGTGGTCCAACTGGGGCAGGCCGATGGCGACCTGGTGGAGATCAAAGGCGGCGTGGCAGCGGATGAACCGGTGGCCACAAGCAACATTGAGCTGTTAAGCGACGGGATGGCGGTAAGGCAGTAGTGCCTGGATCTTTGTACTTTGATCTTTGTTCGTTTTGCGTTGGGTTCTCTTGACCTTAAGGGGTAACGCAGTCGAAGAACAAAGAACAAAGAACAAAGACCCAAAAGCTAAGCACCAAGCACAAAATCGTTTATGCAGAAATTAGCTGAAATTTGTGTCAGGCGTCCGGTCTTCGCGACGATGCTGATCCTGAGCCTGACGGTCGTCGGGCTATTCTCCTACAAGTCGCTGGGCGTCGATCTGTTTCCGAAAATCGATCTGCCGACCATCACCGTCACGGTCGTTAATCCCGGAGCTTCTCCGCAGGAAATCGAAACGGAGATAACGGATAAGGTCGAAGGCGCGGTCAACACCATCAGCGGCATCGACGAGTTGCGCTCAACTTCTGTCGAGGGCGTTTCCCAGGTTTTCATTACCTTCCTGCTGGAAAAGAATCCTGACATTGCAGCGCAGGAAGTTCGCAACAAGATTGACCTGATCGTTAACGACCTGCCTGTCACCGCCGAGCAGCCTATGGTCCAGAAGCTGGATACCGATGCGGCGCCGGTCATACGCATTGCGGTTTCGGCGCCTCGATCTTTGCGTGAGGTTACGGATGTTGCTGACAAGAGAATTAAGCAGCAAGTCGAATCAATCAGCGGTGTGGGACAGGTACAGATTATCGGCGGGCGGCAACGCGAGATTCAGGTCTGGGTAGATCCTGACAAGTTGCGCGCCTTTAACGTTACGGTTGCGCAGGTGGCCGATGCAGTACGCGCTCAGAACATGGAAGTGCCGGGAGGCCGCCTCGACGAAGGTACGCGCGAGCTAACGGTCAGGACGATGGGCCGCATCGTATCGCCAGCTGAGTTCAATAACCTGGTTATCGGCACCCGGGGTAATTATTCAGTAAAACTCAGCGATGTCGGCTATGCGGAAGACGGGGCGGAGGAACCACGTACGGAAGCTCGGCTCAACGGCCAGCCGGCCGTGACGCTGGTCATATCGAAACAGTCGGGACAAAACACTGTTGCTATTGCCGACGCAGTAAAAGAGAAATTGCATGAAGTTGAGAAGACTCTGCCGGCTGGTTTCAAGACGCAGGTCGTGGGCGACCAATCCATCTTTATCAAGGCTTCTATTGAAGCCATTCAAACCCACCTAATCGAAGGCAGCATACTCGCGGCCATCGTCGTCTTTATTTTTCTCTGGAGTTTCCGGTCCACGATCATTGCGGCGCTGGCGATTCCGACATCACTGATTGCGACCTTTGGCCTGATGGCCTTGATGGGGTTCACGCTCAACAACATCACGATGCTGGCGTTGACGTTGATGGTCGGCATCGTGATCGACGACGCGATCGTGGTGCTGGAAAATATTTATCGATTTATTGAAGAGAAGGGCATGCCGCCGTTTCAGGCTGCCATTGAAGGGACGCGCGAAATCGGCCTGGCGGTTTCAGCCACGACGTTGTCGCTGCTGGCAGTGTTCCTGCCGGTCGGATTCATGGGCGGCATTGTCGGCCGCTTCATGTCGTCGTTTGGTTTGACTTCCTCTTTCGCGATCGCTGTGTCACTGCTGGTTTCGTTCACGCTGACTCCGATGCTGGCAGCGCGGCTGCTCAAACGTAGTAACGATGCTGAGGAAGGACCGATCGAGCGTCACATTGAACCTTCAGATCAGGGTTCAAAACAGTCGCGGTTCTATCGCCCGATTGACAAAAATTACACCCGGATGCTGGCTTGGTCCATGGCCCATCGCTGGGTCATCGTTGTTGCCTGCCTGTTGGTAATCGTCAGCATTGTGCCGTTGTTTATGTTTGTCGGTAAAAACTTTCTTCCGGTGGACGACCAGTCGCAGTTTGAACTTACAGTCCGCACGCCGGAAGGTTCGACGTTGCCATTCACTTCCACTCTTACCGAACGGATCGCCGCCGAGGTTAGAAAACTCCCAGGCGTTTCCGACACGTTGACGACTGTTGGCGGTGGGCAACAGGAACAAGTCAACGTCGCCTCGATTTACGTCAAATTAGTGCCACTTGAAGAGCGCAGCGTGTCGCAAAACGATCTGATGGTGCAGGCCCGCTCAGAAATCCTGGGAAAATTCCTGAAGGAATACCCGGGACAATTGCGCACCAGCGTTCAGCAGGTAGCAGCTTTTTCCGGCGGTGGATTCCGAAATGCCGATCTCCAGTATGTGATTGGCGGCCCCGATCTCGCCAAGCTTACACAGTATTCCGATGCCATGTTGGCCAGGATGAAGACCATCCCCGATGTGGTTGATGCCGACTCCACGTTAGTTACCGGCAAACCCGAGTTGCGCGTGATTATCGATCGGGCGCGGGCTGCGGACCTGGGAGTTCGCGTGGGCGACATTGCGCAGGCGCTGAACACCCTGGTGGCCGGTCAAAAGGTCTCAACCTTCAATGCCGGCACAGATCAATACAACGTCCGCGTACGCGCGATTGGAGAATTTCGCGCCAGCGTTGAAGGCTTGCAGCGCATGATTGTCGCCTCTTCGAAGATCGGCTGGGTAAGTCTGGACAATCTGGTGCGAATTGAAGAAGGGACGGGACCCTCGGCCATCGACCGCCTCAACCGCCAGCGCCAGGTGATGTTGCTGGGCAACGTCAGGCCCGGCGGCTCGCAAGCTGACGTTATCAATAAGATGAATCAGTTTGCGAAAGAAATAAACATCGATGCGGCGTACACGACCGGTTTGGCAGGACGGTCTAAAGAGCTGGGACGAGCGGGCTACTACTTCATGCTCGCCTTCGTCTTGTCGTTTGTCTTTATGTACATGGTTCTGGCGGCGCAGTTTGAATCGTTCATCCACCCGGTGACGATCCTGCTGACGCTCCCGCTGGCGATTCCGTTTGGCATCGTCTCGCTTTTGATTACCGGGCAGACGGTAAACATCTTCTCCGGGCTGGGCTTGTTGCTGCTCTTTGGTGTGGTCAAGAAGAACGCGATTCTGCAGATCGATCACACAAACGGTCTGCGCGCACAAGGTATGGAACGGCTCGAAGCGATCATTCGCGCAAACCGCGAACGACTGCGACCGATTTTGATGACGACGATCGCGTTGGTGGCTGGCATGTTGCCGCTGACAATATCAAGTGGTCCTGGTTCGGGGACGAATCGATCGATAGGCGTTTTGGTGGTCGGCGGCCAAACGCTCTGTTTGTTGCTGACGCTGCTGGCGGTGCCGGTTTTCTATTCGCTGTTTGACGACCTTGGCCGCAGCAGAGTTTGGGGAATGATCGGTCGAGGCGTTACGGGAACGTTCGGCCGGTTAAGACGTAGAACGGCTGACGCAACAACGTCGGTGCTAAGTTTGATTTCGAGACATTAAGAACCGAGGCAGCAGCCTGATTAGGGGCAGTAGCCCGACCGTGAGAAAGGGCGTTCGGTTTAAGGAACATCAAGAAGCCGCGCCAAACTGAGTTATATCAATGATTGAATCTGTAACAACGTCTTTTTTGCGGCTTTGCCGCCGCACAGTGCGGAAAGGCTCTGCCTTTCCGAAGGACCTCTTATTTCGGATGAGGCCGTGCCTCCGTCCGCACGGCGAGGCGCAGCCTCGGCTGGTTCATTGTGGGGCGCGACCGGAAAGGCAAAGCCTTTCCGCACTGTCCGGGGGCAAAGCCGCAGTTTTCGCGGTGGGTTTTTTCTTTTACGCTCTACCGGTCTTTGGTCAAACACCCAGTGCAAGCCCAACCCCGATTCCATCACCGCAGGATCTGACCGTCCCTGCAATCGCGCCTGACTTTCGTCCGGCTGAGCGCCCTCTCCCCGAGCTCGGGCGTGTCGGCGTTGATATGGAGCAGCAACGACCTTTGTCTCTTCGTGAGGCGCTGGCGATGGCCCTTGAAAACAACAAAGACATCGAGGTCGCTCGTCACAACGTCAAAATTGCTGAGTTTGATTTGAAGGGAGCGCGCGGCGTATATGATCCCCGCATCAGTTCGTCGTCTTATTACGAGAGAATCGAGAGCCCGATCTCGAGTTTTCTCAGCGGAGGCGGTGCAGACGCCTCAATTACACAAACGGATTACACAGCCACCGCGAGACTTGAAGGTTTGTCTCCGGCTTTCGGCGGAAATTATCGACTCGATTTTTCCTCTATCCGGCTTACGACCAACAATCTGTTTGCGGCCCTCAATCCACAGTACCCAACAGCGCTGAACTTCACCTATACACAACCACTGTTTCGCGGACGCCGTTTTGATAACAACCGTCGTCAGATTGAAATTGCCAAAAAGAACTTATCGCTGACTGATGCTCAGTTTCGCCAGCGGGCAATCGAAACCATTACAGGTGTGCAAAGAGCATATTGGGACCTGGTGTTTGCGCTCAGAAATTTGCAGGTGCAAAAGGACGCGGTCCGCGATTCGCGCATGCAGATGGAACACAACAAGCGACTGGTAACCGAAGGTGCACTGGCGCCAATCGATATTGTTGCCGCGGAGGCGCAGGTGGCAGGTTTCGAGCAAACGCTCTTTAGCTCCCTTGAAGAGGTGGCCCGTGCCGAAAACAATTTGAAAAACCTGATTGCAGTAAACCGCCAGGCTGACCTTTGGAGTTCCTCAATTATTCCCACCGACTCGGTGGACATTGCTGCGCCCCAGGTGTCCTTGCCTGAAGCTCTGAAGGCTGCAATGGACAACCGGCCGGAGCTGCAGCAATCGAATCTTGCGCGCGAGATCAACCAGATCGACCAGAGGTATTTCAAAGAGCAGACCAAGCCCGCGATTGATCTCTTCGCGACCTACGGAATGGTGGGGTTAGCTGGCGCTATCAACGGAGCCGGCAGCAATCCATTTACCGCGTCGAGTGCAGAACTGCGCGAGCGAGTGGATCTTTTATCGCGGTTGAACGGCCTGCCGGTTTTGGCGGCGCCGCCGGTGCAAGCGCTCTCAGGGAATCTGATTGGCGGTTACGACCAGTCCATCCAAAACCTGCTCGGCAATGAGTTCACGAATTTCAGGGCCGGAGTGCAGATTAACCTGCCACTCAGAAACCGCACTGCGAAGGCACAACTCGGACGTTCGTTGGTAGAGGGCCAACGGATTGCCACCCAGCGAGAGCAGTTGGAGCAGTCGATACAGGTTGATGTGAGGAATGCTTTACAGGCGGTACGCAGCAATGAAGCCCGTTTGCGCGCAGCCAGCATCGCGAGGCAGGCAAGCGAACAGCAGTATCAAAGCGAACAAAGGAAACTCGACGCGGGTCAATCGACGGTGTTTTTGGTGCTTGAGCGACAAACGGCCCTGACTACAGCTCGAGGAAATGAACTCCGTGCGCAGACCGATCTGAATAAGGCAATCGCCGAATTGCAGAGGGCAACGGGCAATGCGCTCACCTCGAACAGCATAACCGTGCGCGTACGATAGTTATCAGCGAGTCTTTGACAGTTGATCCATGATCAGCAGCGCTCCGTAGCAGGCCACGAGAAACAGAATAAAGGCGATGATGTACCACTGAATTAATTTTGTTCTGCACGCCGGGCAACGAGTCCTCGCCCAACCGATTCGCCTGCTACATACCGGACACTTCATTTTAGTCAAAATGAGTCACAAGACTTCAGTTTAGGAGACAACAGGAGTATAGAGGTACAACCTTCAGGTTGCGTGGTGGCGAAGGTGCTTTCACTTGAATGGTCCCGAACACGCAACCTGATGGTTGTACTCTATACGCTTGTTGCGAACGCGTCAGACTCTAACAGGTTTTATTTTGAGCGCAACCCACAAAGGCCAGTGGTCAGACAAAGAAATCTTTTTATCTATACCGGCCTTCGTCGCCTCGATGTTGCGCAACCAAATCCAATCCAGCCTCAACTTGATCGGCACCAAAAACACCCGTTGCGAAAAAGTGGCATCACCATCAAACGGAGTATGAAAGCCTTCGCCAGTGAAAAGTTTGGAAGTCTTGTCTCCGACGCCAGGCTCCCACGTATTTAAGTCGCCCATCACAATAGCGGGCACATCTTTGGGGTAGCGAGCCAGATCTTTGAGTACGGCCTTCATCTGATCGAGTTTCTTATCAGTAGATATCCGCGTCTCCGAATGGACTGAATAAACTCGAAGACTTGATGATCCGATTTTGACAGTGGCGCCAATCCCCGCTCTTCGGCGCCGGCCCGGGCCTTCATGAGGCAATACAATTCGCTGCACATCGCTCAAAGGATACGGACTCAGCAGGAGCACGCCCGTCTCTTCTTCCTTCCCGGGCTTCGGGTTGGGAGGCGCGGCCCAGGCGTAGTGCATTCCCAATTCCTCCGCGAGTAATTTGGCCGTGTTTGTGTTGCCCGTCCGCTTTCTGTTTCGATCTACTTCCTGAAGACCCAGAATAGATGCGCCGCCAACCTCGGGATCTTCCTTCAGAGCCTGGGCCAACTTGAGCAACTCTGATCCGCCGCGCCAGCGAATGTTGTAGGAAACCACCTTGATTTCGCCCGAAGGGGTTGGCGTAGAACGGAGTCTGGCAGCCTGTCCGATTTCAAGTAAGTGGGCGTCTGAAGTCTTTGAATGACTCGACTGGTTGGTTGAGGTCTGAACCTGGGTGACAAATGCCAGCCCAATTACAATCAACAACAAGAAGAATCGCTGCATTAATTCCAAATCTCTTTCTGTGGATTCTGTTTCAGTCCCATAGGGACAAAATGTTTATAGCCGCCGACCCCCCTCAAAGACCCGCCCGCGTAGCTCCAGAGGAGCGAAATGTGGTTAACTAAAATCCCGACCATTTGGACATATTGCGCTCCGATGGAGCGCGGCCCATGGGATTGGCCCTTGTCTATAAACATCCGGCTCCTATGGAGCGAAATCAAGGGAATCTAAAACTCTATCCGCAATCCATCGAGGGCTTCGATCGTCTGGCCTGTCCAAAACTGTCGCGCTTCGGCAGCAAGATCGATGCCGTCCCATTCAGGATAAAGATGGGTTAACACCAACTTCTGAGGCAGACACTTACTTGCCAGTTGCATTGCGTCACGCAATTCTAAATGTAGTTTTACCGGCTTGTTCTTGTGAAACGAACACTCCATCAGCAGAACTGTAGCGCCTTGGGCAAACTCAGCCAGCTCATCGGAATAACCTGTGTCTGATGTGTAGACAAACTCACTGCCGCTTTTATCTTTCAGGCGGATAGCAAGACTTTCTTTTGTGTGCGGCGTAGAAAAAGTGTCTGCGTTAAGCCCGGGCAGAAACTCAAACGGGCACGATGGCTCTATCTCCACCAACTCCAGGGGAAACGGCTGTTTCAACAATTGATAATTGTTCGAATCGTCGATGGCCCTGAGGATACTCTTAAGACCCTTTGGACCATAGACGAAAAGCGGCTTGGTGCGATGTTGGGTTGTGGGTCCGTGCTTAGTTCCGAAGAGAAATGGCGCCAGACCACCCAGGTGATCGAGATGGAAATGACTCAGCCAAATGGCATCGAGGTTGGCCCAGTCAAGTTGTTCCTCAGCCATGCGATGAGAAGCATCAGCGCTAAAGTCAAAAACGACAGTTCCACTTTCCGTTTCCAACCAAAATGCGGCAGACGCTCGCCGCGCATGTGGAACAGAAGTGCCCGAACCCAGAACGATTAGCTTCATGAAAAGTAAAGCAAACTGTCAGTTTGCGGTTAGCCACGGTTCCAATACCGAACCGAGCGCGATAGCGCCGGATGCCAGAGTCTACTCTGGATTGAGTGTTGAGGAAAAAGAGTCACCGGTGCACAGCTTTCTTCGGAGTTAACAGGAACTTCACGTAGCCTCTGGCATCCGGCGCATCCACCATCCCAGCGGGGCTGCCCCGCCGGGGCCTCCGCTCCGCGCTCGGTTCTGTATACCGACTTGACCAACAGCCCGGCATTAGTTAAACCTCAATCACGGGAATGACTGATTCACAAATCCAACTCGATGTCCTGGCTATTTTTTCCCATCCCGACGACGCCGAACTTTCGGTCTCCGGCACACTCCTTAAATTAAAGTCGCTGGGTTACACCACCGGCGTGCTGGATATGACGCGCGGTGAAATGGGCACGCGCGGCACACCGGAGTTGCGGGATGAAGAAGCGCGTGAAGCGGCGCGGATCATGAAACTTGATCTGCGGCTTAACCTGGAGCAACGGGACGGACACGTTTGGCCCACGGAGGAAGCACGCACCGCCGTGGTCAGAGTGATGCGCGCACATAAACCCAAAGTGTTGCTCACGACCCACTGGGACGATCCGCATCCCGATCATGCCAACACCTGTCGCATCGTGCGCGAAGCGGCACGCCTGGCGACCATGGCGCGTTACGACGAAGGGAGCGGCGAAAAACTTTCGCGCATGCCGGCCATCATGCATTCGCTTTTTTCGCGTCACGTGGTGCCCTCGTTTATCGTCGATGTATCCGAGTTTGTCGACGAAAAGATGGCTTCAATCAAAGCGCATGTGACACAGTTTTACCGGCCCGACTCGGATGAACCGCTGACCCGAATTAGCGAGCCCGGCTTCCTCGACCAGATTGAATATCGGATGCGTTACTTTGGATCGCTAATTGGAGTGGAAGCGGGCGAACCGTTCTATGTTCGGGAAGCGTTGAATGTGGACGATCCGGTGGCGCTGTTGACCAGGCCAATGAATATCTATTCGTGACGGGGTGTGGCTGGGCTATCGGTCTTCAGCCCTTCAGGCTGAAAGCATACCTGCGCGCTAGTCAGCGAGCTTGTGCTTTTCGGCGAGCAATGCTCGAGCCACCGCAATCAGCGCGCTGGAACGCGGCGCCTCACTTTCGAAGCTACGTGCCAACTCCACCGACTGTGACGCGTTCTCAGTCGCCAGCGCCTTAAAGATACCCGCCAGGTTGAAATCAGCAACGGCACTGATGCGCATAATTTGCATTGTGGACTGCAGCCGCAGTATTAACCGGCCGTCTTCTCCCGTGAAGCCCTCAGCCGAGTTTGAAGCCTTAACTACTTCGAGCATCATCTCCCAGGCCCGCGCGCGGTCGGTCGCCAGATAAGCATTGGCTACTGCCAACAGGGCGCGTGGCCGGTCCGCTTCTGATCCTCCAATGCGCCTGGCGGCCGCGGCCGCTTGCTCAGTAACCTCTATCGCCTTTTCACGTTCCGCCGGTGGCATCGCTTTGGCGGCTTGGGCCAACAACCACACCTTCTGAATCGGCGACAGCTCGCCCTTGTCAGCCAATATCAGAGCCTTCTCAAAGTCCTTTTTTTCGATCACGGTCAACGCCAAAGACATATCAATGTAGGAGCGCGCCTGTTTGCGCATCTCGATGTCTTCAATCTTTTCTGTGTAGTCGCGAGCCTGCATGTCTCCTTTGGCCGCGGCCCTGTTTGCTAATTGCAGGTAGAGACCATCGCGTTCCAGTGAGGTCTTTGCGCGCTCGATGCGATCAAGCAGCGACTTATCAACGTCCTCAGCGTTTCGTTCAGGAGCAATTCCTCGCTGGATTGACTCGTCCTCATTCTCGCGCAGGTCGGCGTTATTCATTCCCTGTGACAGTGATGTCACTTCAGCACGCAGTTGTTCAACTATCTCTCTGGGGGCGTGTTTTTCGAAGAGCGGCATCAGTCGTCTGATGACCAGGTATTTTCCCTGCATACCGGATGAGCTGCGGTCCTGGTCCTTGTTTGGCGATGGCCGCAACAGGACCTGGGCAGCTGTACGGAAGAATGCCGTGCGCAACTCCGGCGCCACGTCAGGCGGGGCGGTACGCGCATTCATTTGTGAAGACTGTTGTCCACCACTCGGCAGGAAGGTTACGAAAAGATGCGGCGTGAAAACGTAGGAGGACAACAGCGAGATTGTATTTGCGTCGGACTGGAGGTCGCTTTCAGCTATCGCCAGCATCCTTGCATAGCGCGGATCGGCGGCGCCTGGATTCTTCTCGCGAAGGAAAGAAAGAAAACTTAAACCTTCCATCGTCACAGTGGTGAGACCTGGATCGGCGAACTGCACAGCACGATCGACGTCGCTATCAAGTAACTGTCGAGCGAGACGGAGCCGCTGACGTACCGCAGCCGGCGTTTCGAATGGATCAACGCGAGATGGAGACGCCCCCTCGGTGGCTTCCTGTTTTTTTGCTTCGGTCAGTTTGTCCAGCAGCTCTTCACCCAGGGCACGATCGTGGCCAGCGGCGAGTCGCAACACTTCCGAACGCAGGTCCGGAGGCATGGCGATTGAAAAGGAGCCCGTCTTAGCTTCCTGCTGCTTGCGCTCTTCTTCCATTTTTCGCAGTGATTCCTGGTCAGAAACCACGGCGGCGTCCCAGGCACGGCGAAACAACGCGCGGCCCTGTTCGGGATCGGGCTCCCACAGCGCATCAGCGATACGGGACAGCGTACGGGCGCGCAGCTTCTGATCAGGAAAACTTCGAGCATCGTTGGCGAGGGAAACTAAAAGAGAAAGAGCCATCGCATGTTGCTGGTCAATCTTCGCCTTCGCCGCAACGGAGTTGGCTGTTTTCCTGGCGGCCGTTTTAGCTGGACTGGCGGCAGGCTGCGGTTGCGGTTGCGAGGTGGGTTTATCTGATGTCGCCTGTGCCCCTGCCTGAGGTGAAAGCGAAAACAAAAGCGTTAAAGAGAGAAGCAACGCTGTGACTGACGAGCGGTGAGCCATGATAGTTCTCCTGCGGAAATGATCTTGCGGAAAGGTAGAGCTAGCCGAAGGAGTTAAACGTGCGGCGACGTGCCTGGTTCCGGAAAAAATGTTCAGCGCTTCAGGCGTATAGTGTACAAGCTTCAGCTTGCCGCGTGGGGAGAAAGCCAGTTAAAAGGTGGCGAGCTTGGTCGCGAAGACGCAGCCTGAAGGCTGTCCTCTATACGCCTGTAAACTGCACTCACACAGCTATTACTTCAAGCTCGGGATCCACTTCCTGCTTCAGCATGCCTTCAATTGCCATTAGCGTTCCGGTCAACGAGCTGGGACAGCTGCCGCAGGCGCCCTGGTACCTAATACTCAGAGTGTGTTCTTTAAGTCCCAACACTTCCAAATAGCCGCCGTCTCCCATTAACGCCGGCCGCACCTTCTCATCCAGTATGTCGTTAATCTTGAGGAGCCGGGGATCGTCGCTGGTAACGGCCGCGATCGCCCCTCCAACGGCCGCTGCGGCTGCTGCCGCCGGTGAATTGACGGCTTCGGCTGCGCGAATGGGTACAGCGAGGGTAGGAAGCAAATCATCCCAATCTCCCTGGTCATCCTTTTCGACGGTAATCATCTTATCCATGTAGAACACAGACACGACGTGGCCCACGTCAAACAACGCCTTTGCCAGTGGATCATTTTCCGCCAAATCGGCCGAGCCGTATTGGTGAGCAGTTCCGTTGCTTACCGGTTCTCGGAGGATGAATTTGACCGCATTTGGATTAGGGGTTTCTTCAATATCACTGATTTTCGGCATTACTCGATCTCCATTTGTTTGCCACAATAGGCATACAGATTTTCAACGTTTCGATGCGGTTACCATTATAGCGGCTTTGTGCACTAATCGCAGTCGACGGGGCTTACGGCGCTATTCTTTGTACTCTCAATTCAGTGAAAAAGTGCGACTTTTTAAACAACAAAGAACTATTGCCAAAGTGGCCCAGCGGGCATATACTCCGTCCCCTCACTTGCCCCCCCTTACAAACTAAGGTGAGCCAAGCTGAGATAGAGGCAGGCGATTGCGAGGGTCGCTTGCCTCTGCTTTTTTGGCCGGAGGTCAGAAGTCAGAGGTCAGAGGCCGGAGCTCTTAACAGTTGGCAATCGGCCTGGAACGGACTACCCTTTCATTGAATCTGACTTCTGACTTCTGACTTCTGACCTCTGGCTTTATGAACATCGGCATCACTGTCTATCCAACCTACGGCGGGAGTGGCATTGTAGGCTCCGAGCTGGGGAAGGAACTGGCAGAACGAGGTCATACGGTCCACTTCATCGCTTCCGCTTTGCCCACCCGCTTGACCAAACTGAGCGAGCGCGTGCGTTTCCACGAAGTGGAAATGATGTCGTACCCGCTGTTCGAGCATCAGCCTTACACGCTGGCCTTGGCGACCAAGATGGCGAAAGTGGCCGAAACCGAGAACCTTGATCTATTGCATGTGCACTACGCAATTCCCCACTCTATCAGCGCTATACTCGCCCGCGAGTCTTTAAAACCTAAACGCTACCTGCCTGTCGTCACCACTCTGCACGGAACCGACATCACACTTGTCGGCGCCGATCGATCGTATCTTCCGATTACGCGTTACGGTATCGTGCAGTCAGACGGTGTCACAGCGATTTCTAACTACCTGAAAGAAGAGACCAAGGAGACGTTTCAGTTTGAGGACATCGAAGTGATTCCAAACTTTGTCTGTCAATCCGAGTATGCGCGTCATCCGGTTGAAGAATTGCGGGCAAAGCTTTCGCCCGCCGGTGAGCCGCTGCTGGTGCATGTCTCAAACTTTCGTCCCGTGAAACGACCGGTCGATTGTGTTGAGATTCTGGCGCGTGTCCTGAAAAAGGGAATTGCCACGCGATTAATCATGGTTGGCGACGGCAGCGAACGGACAAATGTCGAACACCGAGCTCGTTGCCTAAAAGTTGACGATAAGATTTCGTTTGTCGGCAAGCAGCCAAACATCGTTGATTATCTATCTGCCTCTGATGTTCTTCTGCTGCCGTCTGAGCAGGAATCGTTTGGTCTCGCGGCGCTCGAGGCAATGGCCTGCGAAGTACCAGTCGTGGCGTCCCGAGTAGGTGGCCTCCCGGAAGTGGTGACGGACGGTGAGACGGGATTCTTGAGCCACGTTGGCGACGTAGGCAAAATGGCTGAAGATGCCGGGCGCTTGTTAAGCGAACCCGAGCTGCGACGGCAAATGGGTAAACGCGCGCGCGAGTCGGCGGTGTCTCGCTATCGCACCGACATCGTAATTCCCAAATACATTGAGTTTTACGAAAAGGTACTTCGCAAAGCTACCGGCAACCGATGTGGTATAGGTTGATTCCTGGAAGCCTCACTACGGAACTGAATATTGAGCGGGTCGTGGACCTGCCGCGGTCACTGCACCACCCAGGTGCCCATTAGATCCGAGCGCCCTCCAATTTCTCAAACCGGGAAAATACCCTCAGCCAAACTTGTCGCCGGACGGACCCTTACCAATTCTGAGCAGGTAAGGAGCGAGTGTTACCGTTGGATAATGGCTACACTGTTGGGCTAAGGATAGCGAAGGTCGACGAGAAGATTTTTAAGGTTCGTTTTAGGTGTGTCAAGACTAGAGTGAGCGAAAATGAGCGAGCCGTTGCGGGCGATGGTCCCTGAGTAGAGCGGCAGGTATGGAACTCCTGAAGCGATTCTCGGGAGTCCAATAACAAACTACCCGTAGGCTTTCGAAGAGGCCTGCGGGTTTTTTTTGGACGCTTTCAGAATGTCCCGGAGGGCTTTGCGGGAATCGCCCCCCAAGGCTATAACTCTATACAGTTTCATCAGTGACTTCGCCACTGTCGGCAGCGAAGTGGGATCCCATATTGTTTCAGCTTTAATGCCAGGGAATATTATGAAAAGAATACTCATAGCACTCACGCTTATCTTTCAACTCTCCATCTCCGCCACTTCTCAAGTGCCCAAGGCGCCTGGAACGCAGCCCGGCGGTTCAAAGGCCAGGGAAGCGTCGCCTCAGGATCCCGTTAAGCCTGGCGACGAAGACGTCGTGCGCATTACCACGAACCTGGTGCAGGTTGATCCGGTTGTGACTGACAGCAAGGGCAAACCGGTCACAGATCTTCGGCCGGAAGAAGTTCAGATACTGGAAGACGGGAAGCCACAGCAGATTACTAACTTTTCTTATATCGCGCTCGACGCCCCCGTCGTGACGAAATCGACGCCGCCACCCCCTAAGAACGGTGCGCCCGCGCCGCCAGTTAGGGTCAGACCCGATCAAGTGCGACGAACGATTGCTCTCGTTGTAGATGACCTGGGCCTGTCGTTTGAAAGCGCCTATTACGTGCGTCAGGCTTTGAAGAAGTTTTTAGACCAACAGATGCAGCCAAACGACCTGGTCGCCATCATCCGCACGGGCGGGGGCATCGGCGCTCTCCAGCAGTTCACCACCGACAAGCGCCAGCTCTACGCGGCGGTGGAAAAAGTGAAATGGAATCCCATGGGACGGGGCGGCATTTCAGCCTTCGCCCCTTTGGGTGGTGAACGGATTTCGGTTGCGCGGAGTTCATCCGGCGAAGAAGAAGATCGTAGCGTGGGCAATCAAGATTTAGACCAATTTCGTTCAGACGTATTCGCCGTGGGCACCCTGGGAGCTGTCAATTACATCGTGGGCGGCTTGCGAAATCTGCCCGGCCGCAAGTCGGTCATTCTTATGTCCGATGGATTCAGGATGTTTAGCAAATCTGAGCCGACCGGCAGCGCCCGCATAATGGCCGCACTTTCCGATCTTACTGACATGGCCAACCGGGCCTCGGTGGTTATTTATACTCTGGATCCCCGAGGCTTACAGACACTGGGCCTAACGGCAGCCGACAACACTGCCGATATGAGCCCATCGCAAGTTCAGGATAGGTTGAATGAGCGCCGCGACGAGCTTTTTGCGTCGCAGGACAGTTTGAATTATCTGGCAAAACAAACCGGAGGTCTGGGAATACGGAATACGAACGACCTTAGCGGAGCCATCCGGCGAGCAATTGAAGATGAGGGCGGTTACTACCTTATCGGTTACCGGCCGCAGGAGTCGACCTTTGAGTCAAGTTCCGGCAGACGAAAGTTTCACAAGCTGAGTCTGAAAATTAACCGGCCGGGTAAGTTCAACGTGCGGATGCGGAATGGGTTTTACGGAATCACTGACGAAGAAGCGAAGCCTGCCTTGGCGCCAGGAACGAACCGCATTATCGCCGCGCTGACATCACCGTTTGGTTCCGCCGACATACATGTGCGGCTGACTTCGTTGTTTGCCAATGACGCAAAGGTCGGTTCAATCATGCGGTCGATGTTGCACGTAAAGGCCAGCGACCTGACCTTTAAAGAGGAATCTGACGGATGGCACACATCAACCTTTGATATCCTGGCGTACACCTTCGGCGACAACGGAGTTGTGGTCGATCAGATGGGAAGGCAATACACGATTCGGATAAAAGGGAAGACCTATGAACGCATTCTTAAAGACGGATTTACTTATTACCTTACGGTTCCAGTCAAAAAACCCGGTGCCTATCAACTGCGAACGGCTCTGCGCGACGTTGCTTCCGAACGCGTAGGTTCAGCTTCTCAGTTTATTGAAGTACCCGACATTAAGAAGAATCGGTTGACGCTGTCGGGCGTGGTACTAAATGGCGTCTCCCCGCAGACTTATAAAACGGAAGAACCTACAACTCCATCAGGGGCAGATGGCTCAGACGATGCACGCGATGGTTCAGATCCGAAGGCCAGCCCCTCCGTGCGTCAGTTTAAGTCGGGACTTGTGATGACCTATGCCTATCACATTTACAACGCCCGCACGGATAAAGCCGCACCGAAGCCGCAACTGGTGACGCAGGTCAAACTTTTCCGCAGTGGCCAGGAGATTTTTACCGGCAAAGAGATCCCTTTTGATGCCAGTAACCATGTTGACCTGAAGCGACTGGTCGGTTCAGGTGCGATTCAACTGGGATCTGAAATGGTACCGGGGGAGTATGTGTTTCAAGTGATCGTCACCGACTTGAAGGTAACTGGGAAGAATCGCGTTACGAGTCAATGGATCGATTTTGAGATAGTGAAGTAGCGCGACGAATGCCGGGTGCCGGGTGTTCGGTTACAGAAGGAACGCTCGCTACCTCTCAGGTAAGGAAGGTGGGCTTGCCCCCGCTCTTCGTTTATTACCTCAATCATGAGGTTGTCCTCGACCGCCAGCTAATTTTTAAGTGATCCAGATGGTATTTTTATGAATAGAGATGCCGCCACGAAGAGCGGGGGCAAGCCCTCCTTCCCGACCTGAGAGGTGGCAGAGGCTCCCTTTTTTACTCGACCGGCACCCGACACCCGGTACCTGAAACCTGCAATGCGTTCCATCATCATCGGCACGGCCGGCCACATAGACCACGGTAAGAGTTCCCTGGTACATACCCTCACTGGCAAAGATCCCGATCGCCTGCCTGAAGAAAAACGTCGCGGCATTACTATAGATCTCGGTTTTGCCGATCTCGATCTCGGAGACGTCAGAGTTGGTTTTGTAGACGTGCCCGGCCACGAACGCTTCGTGAAAAACATGCTCGCCGGCGTTCACGGAATCGACGCTGTGGCACTTGTAATCGCGGCCGACGAGGGTGTGATGCCACAAACACGCGAGCACTTCGATATCTGTCGTTTGCTCGGTGTTCAGAAAGGCCTCATAGCAATCACCAAGACCGATCTGGTCGAGGACGAGCTGCTCTCGCTCGTGCTTGCCGAAGCGGAGGAGTTGGTCACTGGTTCTTTTCTTGAAGGGGCAACAACCGTCGCTGTCAGCGCCAAAACTCGCGCAGGTTTGGACGAACTACGCGAAGCGCTGAGAAAGATTGCAGACGATATTCCCCCGCGTTCTTCCGATTACACCACCCGTCTGCCGATCGATCGCGCGTTCTCTATGAAGGGCTTTGGGGCCGTCGTTACCGGCACACTCGTATCGGGAGAAATAGCTGAGGCGGACGAATTGGAGTTGTTACCACCGGGACGGCGAGTTCGCGCGCGCGGCGTTCAGGTGCACGGAGCGGCAGTGAACCGTGCCGAGTCGGGGCAACGCACGGCCGTCAATCTTGCTGGAGTGGACGTCTCAGACATTCAACGCGGGATGGTCCTGGCTCAGCCGGGACGTTTGATCCCAACTCAAATCATCGATACACAGATCGCGATGTTGCCAAGCGCCCCACGGCCGATTCGGACGCGGTCGCGACTGCGAGTTCATTTGGGTTCAGCCGAGGTGTTAGCTCGCGTCAGAGTGCTCAACAATCGCGGTGATATACCACCGGGGGAAACGGGGTTTGCCCAGTTACGACTAGAGGCGCCGGTGGTTGCGGTGCATGAAGACCGTTTTATCATTCGCTCGTATTCGCCTGCTGAGACTATTGCCGGCGGATTGGTCCTTGATCCTCTGGCAGCAAAACATCGCGGCCGGGAATTGGCCAGAACTCACCAACGTTTGCAGGTTTTGATGGATTCAGACCGGCCAGCCAGATTCGCGGAGTTCGTCAACGCGTCGGGCGATTCGGGACTGAGATTGTCGAACATTGCGGCGCGAACCGGCTGGAAAGACTGCGTGTTATCTCAAGTTGCGGCGTCGGCAGTTAAGGACGGAACAGTCGTCGAAAGTGAAGGCGTGTTCGTCGCGAAAGAAATATTTGAACGACTGTCGCGAACAACAGTAGATGCAGTCAAGGCTCATCATCATCGCGAGCCGCTCTCACGCGGCCTGGCGCGTGAGACTTTACGAGATCGACTCTTCGCGCACGCATCTCCCGAATTGTTTCGCACGGTGATTTCGCGCCTTGAAGAACACGGCCTACTCGCCACTGACAAGGATATCGTGCGCTCAAAAGAGCATACCCTCGAGTTGTCGCCGGCCGACGCACAACTGCGCGATCGTATGCTGGCAATTCTGGAGAAGGCCGGACTGGCGGCGCCCTCGCTCGAACAGCTACTCGAATCCTCCGGCGTGGCAGCGTCGCAACGCGCGCATGGCAGAAAAATCTTGCAGCTGCTCCTCGACAACGGGACGGCCGTTCGTGTGCAGAACGAGATGTTTTTTCATGCCGAGGCGTTAAAGCAACTTACCGAGTTGTTGCGTCAGTATGGAAACGAGCATGAGCCCGACCGGCTGATTGATGTGGCTGCATTCAAAGATCTGGCCGGGGTTTCGCGGAAGTATGCGATTCCCTTGCTCGAGTATTTCGACCTCGCACGCGTTACCCGCCGCGCCGGCGACCGTCGAACAATCCTTTAAATGAAGCGGAATTCGTCATGCTTTTTTGGGTTTTCTTGACGCGCCAAAACAAAAGTGATAGCGTCCGCAATCTAAACGTCGGAGTTCCTTCTCACATTCAGCGCCGCAACTTATCACACCGGAGGATGCTATGAAGTTTATCGGGCTCACCCTGTCGATAGCGCTCCTTGCTGTCACCATGTTCCTGGGAACGAGGACCGCGGCTGTCCAGACAGCTGAGGAGGAGCTTAAGCGCGCTTGCAATTGTTTTATGAGTAACGGTGTTGGTGGCCGGCAGGCAGGCGACGGCTGCTATCCATTCGACTGCGAATGGAAGCCTATCCTTACCGCTGAGTAGCCAAACAGAGACCTGGCGCACGAAAGGATTCCCTATGCACGTCATGGGATGGCGGTACGCTGCCCTGCTTCTCACCGTCACAGTTGGAGTCGCAGTCTCCCCCGAATCAGTTCCTGCACAGACCGCGGCTTCAGCAGGAGGCAATCCCGCCGTGGCGGAACCGGTCGCTATTCAAATACTTGAGTCAGCAAGCGATCAGCTCAAGGATGTTGAAGATATCCAGGCGCGCACCTCACTCACAGACGGTATTGTTAAGCTTCTTGCAAAGAAACGACCCGCGCGCTGTCGAGAATCCCTGACTTCGCTCTTTGACGATGTCCGACGATTGAGGGCCGAACTCGTGAACAGCAAGGATGCGGATGAGGACAAGCTGGCCATTCTAGACTCGACGATCCAGAAGGTGATCGTTATTGCCGCGGGATTTGATCGCAAGCTCGGAAAGGCGTTCATAGAAAAGCACACAGAGGATGAAACCCAAAAAGAAGAGACAGCGAAAGATCACAAGCTAAGACCTCGCGCCGACGCGGAGATAGGCCTCCGGGTCGCAGCTGCCCTATTGGATAAAGACGCTCCTGCGGCCCTTTCGTTTGCTCAGCGGGCTATCGATGTTGCCGTCCCGCCGGAAACCCTACTGTTTCTTGCAAGCCTCAGAAAAAAAGACATAACTTCCGCTGACAATTTCTTCGCTGCCGCCCTTTCCACCGTCGAGCGAAGGAGAGGAACTGACGTTAACGAGCTACTGGTGCTCTATTGCTACATATTCTCGCCAACACAAATCCCCCAGGTTAACGCGGAGGGGCTCGTCTTGCGGTTCGTTCAGGGGTATTCGAGCATCGCCGAAAACTATCAGGTCAATCCCATATTGGCGAAGATGTACTTCAATACTCTTTACCGCTTGATTGGTGAATCTCGCTACAGCCCGGAAAGATTTCCGAAATTAACATGGCGCGCTGCCGGAGATTTTTTCCTTGCAACCATCCTAGCTCCCACCGCAGCAAAATATTTTCCACCGCTAGTCGAATCATTCCAGGCTCAGCAGTATCTCCTGACAAACTACCTGAATGCAGGTGAGCGTGCCCAGGTTCAGAAGCAAGTTGACGGCTGGGGGAGTTCGAAACCAGGAAACTCGTCGCCGGAGAACAAACCTTCGGCCATTGAAAACCATATTCAGTGGGCGGAGAAAACACCCGACATTAGGCGCAAGACCCAATTGTATTTAATGGCTGCGTCGGCTGCTCTAAGGGAACACGACGTGGAGAAGGCTTTGGAGATAGTCGAAAAAGTCCCCGACGAATTCCGAGAAAAGGTCAAGCAATTCATTCTGTTTCATATTGCCAAAGAGGCGCTGCGTGAAGGAAAGTCCGAACAGGCGCGGGAGCGCTCCCAAAAAGAAAGCGATCCAGCCGTACGAGCGTATCTGCTCATACTGCTTGCCGCCGACTTTTTGGAGGGAGGGCGTCGAGATTATTCAAGCGCAGAAGGTCTTCTTTTGGACGCCGTGCTAGTTGCGCGCAAACTTAATGAACGTCGGGAACGGGTCGCGATCCTGCTAGGTGCGGCATCAATCTCCTCACAAACTGATACTGGGCGCGCATTTGAACTCTTTAGAGAGGCCATAGCGGAGGCAAACAAGATAGAAGCTTTTGACGGCGAGCCCAGGATAATTCGCAAGCTTGATATTGGTGGTATTGGTTTCTTCTACGATTTGTCCGACGACCGATTCACACTTGCAAAGGTCGTAAGCCAGTTGGGAAGAGCCGACTTTAATTCAACGCTGCTGGACGTTCAAGGACTCCAGCGCACGCTTCCTCGTCTCCGTGGGCTCGTTGCCCTTTGTGGAACGGTGCTTCCCGCCAAGGGTCGAAATGCCTCGGTTTCGAGGAGCGGATAAACAGTGTCGACGATCCGGCGGAAAAGCGATGGATAGTAAGGAGCCGACGGTTAGAGCAGACAGAGCGCGGTTCTCTGATAAATCAGTGAGCCCGGGATTCATCAAGAAGATTTTTGATGGATGGGGTCTTCTTCATCTAGCTAATATGTTCTTGTTGACCTCGACGGTGCTCGGAATCGTTTTCCTGACGAGACTATCGAGCGAGAACGCGGCGCTGAGGAGCAGTAATAGTAAGCTGGCCTCAAGAGTCAGCATATTTGAGGGTGGTGTTTCAGGACCGCCGACGGCTGAAGTAGGTGACTTGGTACCATCGTTCGAAACGGTCGATCTGGAGGGACGGCGCGCAGCAGTTACCTACGACGGATCGAATAAATATCTTATTTTTGTGTTTTCTCCGCAGTGTGGGGTTTGTAAACAGCAGTTCCCACTCTGGGAACGGATTTCCGCTTCGGCTCGATCTAAGGGGTACCATGTCGTAGGACTTTCAACGGGCCCCGAAAGAGCGGCGGCGGCCACGAAAGCGATGGAGCAGAAGTTTCAAATGTTAATGATGCCGAACATTGCAACTCAACGCGCCTACCGAGTGGTGGCCGAACCGCTGACGATGTTGGTGTCACCCAGGGGCAGGGTCGAGTGGGCGCGATACGGGGAGTTGACCGATGAAGAAATCCGAGACTTAGACTCTGCTATAGAATACGGAGGGGTGAAACAATCCGTCGCGAACGAAAGATAGCCATAATTGTTCAGTTGCTGGCTTTATCTCACCAAACACTCGCAACGAAACCCGAAGGAATATTTTTCTTTGCCCGGCAGTGATTCGGGCGCCGCCTGAAACTCTGAAGTGGGGCTTGCTTTAACCCGCAACACAGCGTTAACATGCAGCACACTTGTTTAGCGTTTTGGCTTTCAGCAAACCTTCACAGCGACTCAGTCCAGGAGGTAAAGAAATGTCAATGAAAGAGATAGTAGCCGCGATAGTAGGGGTCGTTGCGGCTTTGGGTGCGATCTACTTCTTCTACAAGTTTGTCACTGATGCGGCGGGCGTGAGCCATGCAAATGGCTGGTACGCCCTGGGATTGGCTGCAGTCGCATTTGTTTGCGGCTTGCTCTACTTCCTCGGCCACGTCAATAAGGAAGAGGAGATTCATATTACGCAATAAGCTTCTCGAACCCTCCGCTCCTTTAAATTGTGAACGGACGGTTTTGGACCTGACACGCTTGATTGCGCACGACCTTTAGCATCACTCGACTGAATTCTTGACGCCGTTTGTGCACAAGTGCGCAAACGGCGCTTGGTTTGTAATAGCGACGAAATCAGATTGGAGACGGGAATGGTAATGGCCTTGATGATATTCCTTACGCAAACGGAGACGACTTTTCGCGAGCCTGCCTATTTCGCGCCCATGATAATGGCAACGTTTCTGGTTGGGGCGATTGCTTCACTGGTCGCTGCAGTGCTCGGCTTCGCGCGGTCAAGGGCGTTTGGGCCAGCCACAAGATGGTTTTCGTTTGCGGCCGTGTGCCTGATCCTGTTTCATGTGCAATTCCTGGCGCTGGGCTTTGGCGTACTGACCAAAGACAATAGTTTAGTATTCACTATCCTGACATTTTTCAATTTCTTTATTTTGCTGGCAGCGGTTTGCCTCGTCATCGGCTTTATTCGTTTGACTAGTCCGCGATAGAAGACGGGTGCCGGGTGCCAGGTGCCAGATGCCGGAGTATCAAATCCTTTGTCTTTCTTCGAACCGACCGGCAGCCAACACTCGAGACCCGACACCCGACACCCGACACCCGACACCCCACGCTTTGATGCTTAAGAGAATCTATGCAACGTCGGCCGCGCTCGCGCTTGTGGTGAGCGCGGCGTTTTTTGTCTCCTGTGCGGTGCCGTCCGCTGATCGACCGGGCTCCCGTTCATTTGTGAAGACGCGCGGCAGCCAATTCGTTATCGGCGGCCGGCCGTTTCGATTTGTGGGCGCCAACGTGGCGCTGATGTATCGCGACGAAGATCGTGCTCGCATGCCGGAAACCTTGGCGCGTGCGTCACAGGCCGGCATTCGCGTGGTGAGAGTTTGGGCCTCCGGTGAAGGTGGGCCGCAGGACTTAGGCCCGCTCACGGATTTCGCCGACTGGCCGCGCAAACATCCCTTTCGCTGGGCGCCGGGCCAGTGGAATGAAGAAGCGTTTGTTCATCTCGACAAGGTCATCGCGGAAGCCTCTCGACATAACATCCTCGTGAAGTTATGCCTGGCTAACTGGTGGCGCGATACAGGTGGGATTACACAATATCTTCGTTGGGCCGGAATCAACGATGCTGCCGACGACGACCTTCCTTTCGGGATTGATCCGCACCGCGCGATGCTCTTCTATACCAATGAAGAAACTCGACGGCTATATCGAGAGCATATTGCGA
>Ga0190270_10000107_pt1 | contig 36225 bp, 27 predicted proteins | sample Popmic320T_FD_133748 | JGI IMG/M metagenome (GOLD analysis project Ga0190270, IMG submission 133748) | Populus adjacent soil microbial communities from riparian zone of Weber River, Utah, USA - 320 T | ecosystem: Environmental > Terrestrial > Soil > Riparian zone | place: USA: Utah | collected...
ATATGCAAAGCGTCTGGCCACAGTAGGGTAATAAAGCAAGCTTCTATCGCGCGCACGGGCCGAGACAAAGAGACCATTCTTCTGCTCGCCGACAACTCAAGCGAAGCGCAGACGTGGGCTTCAAAGATCGGGCGGCCAGTCGCCAAGCAGGAGGAGGCGTTCTTCGTAGAATTGCAGAGCGGCTTCATCCCGCCAGACTTCGATGAGAAATTATCGACCGCCGACGTGATTGAAATCATCCGCAGGCACGCGGCCTCGCAGTCCGAGAGTGAGTTAAAGGCTTGGCTCGCAGGTCGGCATCTTCCGACCACGATCGTAATGTCAATACCTCTCGAGGACCCAAATGCAGGGCGCGTGATGATCGCAGTTCGCTTGGAGCAAGCGGTAGGCGAGCTGGCGCGGCGCGCGCACAAGGGATTTCGCGCCGGTCATGTGCCAGCGGATTTAGAAATGCGGTTCACGCGCGACGTGCCTGTCACTAAGTTCCACATTGAACGCTTCGACTCAGACTACCTTTTGACCAGGGGCGGCGCAACGGGCCGACTTCTTGCCAAAACGGTGGCGCTTGTCGGCTGCGGGTCGGTCAACTCCCATGTGGCCGAGCACCTCGCATCGTTGGGAGTTGGGCGCCTACGAATAGTCGAACCAGAGGTGTTAACGTCCGGGAACGTTCACCGCCATGCCTTAGGTGCAAGTTACGTGGGGATCAACAAGGCCATCGGGATGAAGGCGCAGCTCGGTCTTAGGTTCCCCCACATCCAGGTCGAGTGCCGTGAGGAAAAAGTCGAAGACGTGATAAAGAAAAATCAGGATTTCGTCATGGGCGCAGATCTGGTGGTCATTGCCTTAGGCGACGAGAACCTCGAACTTCGTCTTAATGACTTGCTCGCCCGGCGAGTACCACGCCTGCACGTCTGGGTCGAACCGTTGGGAGTTGGCGGTCACCTGCTGGCAACCGGGATCGCTTCAGGGACTGGGTGTTACAGATGCTTATTTGATGTTGATCCATCTTACGGGATATTCAATAAGTCCGCTTTTGCTGCTCCGGGGCAACACTTCCAGAGAACATTCTCCGGTTGCGCAGGCTCGTTTACGCCCTTCGCCAGCGTGGATGCGGATCAAGCGGCAGTCGAGGCCGCCAGGCATGCGGCGAGTATTCTCATGAAAGCAGAAACCGAAAACGTCCTGATTAGTTGGAGGGGAAGCGCTCCCGATTTTGCCCAGGCCGGCTTCTTACTCTCCACGCGCGGCAGAGCGTTCCACGACGGGGAGCGACGCAGAGAGAACCGGTTCGTTCGATCTGACTGCCCCTCTTGCCACAACGTGATCACATGAACTTCTTACACCCTGGCGGCGGGGTTATCAGCTTCGGCAACGATGCGAAGATGATTCTTGAAAACCATCGTCAGGAGGACGCCGCCGCACCTGAGGCTGGAGGCATGCTGCTCGGCAGGCTCATCGAGGGGACTGACGACGTAGTCATCGACGAGGCGACTGTTCCGTCAGGAGAAGACAGGCGAGGACGTTTTTTCTTCAAACGCACTAAGACCACCGCCCAACGTTACATTAACTTGGTATGGAGAACCTCAAGGAACACCCACATCTACCTCGGCGAGTGGCACACACATCCTGAAGATACCCCTAACCCTTCGGATCATGACCTATTAAACTGGCGGCGACTTGCGACCCAAACAAAATATGAGCAGGATTTTCTGATTTTTGCGATCGTTGGGCGGAAGATTACTCGTGTCTGGATTTGCGCTAAAGGGTCACTGAAAATATCCGAACTGAATGCCTGTAATGGATTGTCCAGGGCTCAGCCAGTTAGATCTAACTGCAACTGAGGCCTGCCTAAATGTATTTGCGAGATGGTTGTGAGAGTTATCTTGGTTCGAGCTCGCTCGAAGGCACCCACCCCGACAATAGCGCTCGCAAAAATTTTCTCGCTATTGTTGTTACCAAAGTGTCATCCAGGTTGCGTTTCGCGTTCAGGCCAGCAACATACTACTAGACCAGGTACCAAACCGGCCGATATTGACGAGGGGTACAGAAAGGGGTACATTTTTTATGCACCTCTTTGAACCTGCGATTTTGTTAAGGCTCCCGTAGCTCAGTTGCATAGAGCGTCCGCCTCCTAAGCGGAAGGTCGCGCGTTGGAATCGCGCCGGGGGCACCATTTTTCTTGCAACAGATCTATCATCTCAGAATTTCTTGACAGGTGTGGTGACCCAGGTATAGGGTTTCGCCTGTTCCTTGCAGTTCCTTGCCTTTCATCCTCGACGTGGAGTGGTTTTTCCATTTTTGTCCACCGATTATCAACCCAATTTCCCGACCTTCTGAAGGAGTCCCTATGAAAAACATTAAGTCGTTACTCACTATGTTGAGTGTCGTCCTCGCCCTCGCATGTTTTAACACTTCCGTGTCCGGCCAGTCGGCTGAAGACGCGAACAAAGTTGCTTCTATCAACGCCAGCGGGCTAAGCGTCACGTGGAATGTGGTCTCGCCGTCCGGTGAAGTGACCATGACCGTTTCTGCCCCCGACGGCAGGGTGTTTCGTAAAGAGTTTCCAGCCGGTGCATCACCCGAATTCACGCTTATCGACCAGGGCGAAAGGTTGCCCGACGGACAGTACATTTATGAACTGCGCGTCAGTCCCGCCTCATCCTCGTTAAGCAAAAAGTCGCTAATGGCGTCCCGCGGCAAAGACGATGACCCAGAGTCTGTGCGTGCTACGCGCAAACGCGTAGAATCAACCCAACCGATAGTCCAGTCGGGAGGCTTCTCAGTTGTGAACGGCGCAGTTATCTTGGCGGGAGCCGTCGAAAATGCAATGCCGCTACGGGAAGCGGAGCCGCAACCGACCAAAAAAATTCTGGAGCAGTCGCAGCTTCGAGGCGCTGCACCAGGTGCGGTCCTTACCAAAGTCCGCCAGCATCACAGGCTGCTGGGGCTTAATCCCGACCAGGTAATTCCCGACGACTTGATCGTACAAGGCAGCGCATGCGTCGGGCTGGATTGCGTCAATGGTGAAGTCTTCAATTTTGATACGATCAGGTTGAAGGAGAACAACACGCGAATCAGTTTCAATGACACCAGTGTCGGAACTTTCCCGACACGTGATTGGCGCCTGCGAGCTAACGACTCGACCAATGGTGGTCGAAGTGCCTTCTTTATCGACGACATGGGTAACACCTCCACCGGCACTGAAAGTCCGGTTACAACCCCTTTTACAATCGTCTCGGGCGCCTCCACAAATTCAATCTTTGTTGACTCCACGGGCCGAGTTGGGTTCAAAACCAGCACGCCGGTCCTGGATCTTCACGTAAATACGAGCAACACGCCGGCCATTCGACTCGAGCAAAACAGCTCACAGGGCTTCACGGCACAAACCTGGGACGTTGCCGGCAACGAGGCCAACTTCTTCGTCCGAGATGTCACTAGCGGTTCTCGCCTGCCCTTCCGCATCAGACCCGGCGCGCCAACCAGCAGCATTGACATCAGCGCTGACGGCGACGTCGGGATCGGGACGGCGAGTCCGGACACGAGACTAAGTGTAATAGGTGCAGGAGCGACTTTCCCGACGACATACAACGTTGGCGACGTGGCAACCTTCGTCGCGCCGTCTGATAGTTTCACGAGCATCAGCCTGGTAAAGGGCGGGATTGCAAACCCGCAGGGTCTTCACTTCGGCGTAAACCAAGCCTCTCTTTTTTCTGAAATTCAGGCTTCCCGGGATGGTGTTGCAACCAACACGCTTGCATTAAACCGACAGGGAGGCAACGTAGGCATCGGGACATCTGCACCCACTCTCGCCCTGTCGGTTAGCGGAGACGCCAACAAATCCCTTGGTGGTGGATCCTGGCAAGTCTTTTCGGATGAGCGCCTTAAAAACATCAAGGGTCGCTTCACCAACGGACTTAAAGCGGTAATGCAGTTGCAGCCGCTCCGCTACGAGTACAAGAGTAACAACTCTCTTGGTCTCAAGTCCGAAGTAGAACAGATCGGCTTTGGAGCTCAGGCCCTACAAAAGGTCATTCCGGAAGCCGTCAGCACTTCGAGCACGGGCTACCTACAAGTCAACAATGATCCAATCCTCTGGACCATGCTCAACGCAATCAAGGAGCAACAGAAAGAGATTGAACAATTGAAAGCAGAAGTCAGGAAGCTGAGAACTACCTCGCGTAGGCGCAGGTAGCAGACATCTTCCGCATAACTAAATGGCCGTGGGTTGCTCCATGCACCCACGGCCTTTTTTTCGCGGCGAGCTTTGCTTCTGAAGCGCGGCGTCTTCAAACTTCCAAAAACTTATCGCGATGTCTTGGGTCCGGCATTATGCAGGATTCATGTTTCCCAAACAGACGATAACGATTACTCGCTACCAGCTTATACATAGCATCACGCAGCACCTTGGGGATGAATCGTCCTACCGTGCTCAACCGCCAGATTCCTCCAAGCTGACCCGCGAGATAAAGAATGGCATCGGACCGGGAGAGCAAGCGTTCGCCTCGCTGATCATGATTAAGCACAACATAAACGGTATCCAGATCGGCAGAATTCGCGCCGTGTCGCTTTAGTACGACATTGGAAAAATTACTCTGCAACGACGCAAAGCGGAAACGATCTTTAGCGTCGCGTTTCAACAGGAATTGATTGAGGCCGTTGCAGAGTCCGCAAAAGCCATCGTAGAGCACTATAGGGTTGGATTCGTTTGGAACCACAAGGCTAATTTACGTGGTTATGGCTCTGGAGTCGAAAGCATGTAGACGGCAAAGGAAGCCAGCCAATGTTCACCGGCGTAGTCACCGCTGGCAACGTGAGTCAGCGCATCGCTGGCGTGCGATCTGGCGGAGACCGCGAGAATCCTCCGAGCCGGATCACGCGGCGGAAGAGCCCTGGCGATTGAACGCATACACCAGGCCCGGCTCAGGTTAAGGCCGTCCAGATGGACCAGCTTGGGATCGCTGCGATCCGTAACGACCGCCGGTTGCAGAAGACTCCTCGGCGCTCCAGCCGCAAGTTGAGGAAGAAAATTGCGAAACCAGATGCGAAACTCCGCCGGCTTCAACACGCGCCGCATAAGATCAGCTTCCATCAGTGCGGGTGAGAAAAAGTCTTCACCGCCTGGTTCCCATGCGGCGGGATAATTTCTGTCATTGGCAAAGTAAGTTCGACTGCGTTCCGCAATCAAGTCGGCAAGTTTTTGGTTACCCGAAGTTTTCGCGTAGTCATACGCCAAGGACAATCCAAAGGCTGTATTCGGATGCACGCCTGTGCGAATCGGATAGTTCTGCTTTGGCAGAAAAAGAATGTACCGCTCGACGAAGGCATCAATCAGCGGCTGCAAATCTTTGGACCACTTTCGTCCGTCGGCGTCATTCCAAAGCGACAATTCCTCCGCGAGTTTTAATAGCCAGGCCCAACCGTACGTCCGCTCAAACGACTGACGGTTTGGCTGCTTGAGATATGCAGTCTCAGCTCGAATATTTTCGGCGGACAGATTGTCGCCCAGCGCCTTGCGGATTTCCGAGCCCCGGGCAAGGTTGGGAAACGTACGGAGGAGCCGCACCAGCATCCAGTGTCCGTGAACTGACGAATGCCAGTCGTAGCATCCAAAGAATGCTGGGTGCAACGTCCTGGGACTCTGAACATCCTTGCGATCATTCATCACGTGCTCAGGCTTGTTTGGATATTCCTTCGCCACACACTTCATCGCCAGACTCGCAAAATGAGATGCCTGCGCTTCTGTCAACGACATCGATTGCGATGGATGACGATTCGGCTGGGCCAGCAGCGAAGAGGCAGCAAACAAAACGAGCAAGACGACTTTAAGGTTAAATACTTGCCTGAACATTCGGTCTCCTCTTGTTAGTCGTAATCTACATTTGGCGGTTCAGCGCAAAAGGCGCTGGTGTATCTCTATGTCGGGTCTTCAGGGTTAGTATCGATGAGACGGGCGCCCGATGTGTATATGGGCACCTGTGGCCGTTCCCGGAATTGCGCCGCGAAATGCTAGAAATGGAATTCCATGCGTCCTTAAGAACCCTATCAGCGCCTGGCCCTCGGGCCCATCCGGGTGCAGGGATATGTCCATAGAGTTTCTGTGATCGAGCCGCCACCGATCATGGATTGCGCCCTGTCCAAAGACTGAAATCGGAAGCGGTCTCCTGAAAGAGTCCTGGAAGAACCGCTGGACTTTCCACGCATCACCGATGGCCCACGCGCCGGCCCCGTTAAAGCGAATCAAGGTGGCAGTCTGTACCAGGCCACCTCTTGGTATTCTGATTTTTGCCATCTTCTTTTCCGCGTCTGCTTCAAGCAGCGTATGTGCAATCTGCGTGTCGGCGTTGGCAATCCGCAGGTTAACCTCCTCTACCTGACCCTTTGCTTTCGCCACCGCCTGCTGCTCGGCCTCAAGTTGGTTTTTCGAAATCAGTCCCGCGGCAAATAAATTGTTGGACTTGACCAGCTCCTCTTCTGCCCTGACTACGCTCTTCTCATAACTGGCGCGCAGTTTTTCCAGGCTGGCCTTGTACTCGTTTGCAGCTTGCACAAACTCCTCGCGAAGTTTTGCTAACTGGTCGACTGGTTTTGTAGGTTTCGATTTTGGGCGGGCCGTCGTAGATCTCTTTTGTCCCCACGCTGTTTCTGGAAGTCCCACCCAAAGACACAACAACAGCGCCGCGCCAAACAACCGCAGATTCAACACTAGAGCGGGGCGATGGTAACGAGTCATCAGGTTCGGCAACCAGTATGTCCGACACACTTTAGGAAGCTCTGATTAAGTCTGCCGGAAGTGATTTGTACCGCGAAGCGGTTGCGTAATTTAGCCCAGGGTTGCCGCGCTGCGCGGCTACCCCGGGGATCAAACAGGGGAAGGGCTCAACCCCAACGGGGTTGTGTCTGTACCGTGCAAATCGAACGTATCAGTCAATCAATAACCTTGAACCACCCGGCTATGCTCTCACCTGACACAACCCCGTTGTGGGGTTGGGTATCGTTAAACTCTTTTACCCAGGGTTAGCCTCGCAACGCGGCAACCCTGGGCTAAATTACGTAACCGCTCGCGGTACAAATCCAAGATCTGACTTAATCAGAGCTTCCTTTAGTTTGTCGTTGTGTGACGTAGGGCGTATTTGGAATCTCAAATAGCCTCAGGCCAAACAGCGACAAACTGAAGTGTGTCGGACATCCTCAGGGCGCGCAATCTCGCTCCAGCTCAGAATTGATTTCGCCGCCCAGCAGAATTGCCAGCCCCGTAAAGTAGAACCACAACATTAGAACAATTACGGCGCCGAGTGAGCCGTAAGTCACACTGTAGGAATCGAAGAAATGAAGGTAGAGGCGAAATCCAAAAGAAACCAGAAGCCAGAGAATCACGGCGATCAGCGTCCCAAACATGCACCATCTTCTCTTTCGCGGCCTGGTTGCGGGGCCAAAATAATAAATTAGATTGAATGCGATGAGCAGGAAAAAAAGCGCGATGGGCCATTGCAGGATCTTCCAGACAATTGTAAAAGCCTGACCCATGCCAAAGTGAACTGCAACACGCTCGCCGATGTGTCCTCCGTACAAAACGATTACCAACGCAAACACGATTAATATCGACAACGCTATAGTCAAAAGAACTGCCACCAACCGCACTTTCCACCAGGGACGTGTCTCTTTAATGCCGTAGGCTGCGTTTAGGGTTTCGCTGATGGCGCCCATTCCGTTGGAGGCGGCCCATAGAGCAGCTAGCAATCCCAATGAAATCTTGCCACCGCCGCGCGCCTGGCTAATTTCGTCCAGAGTTGTATGAACCAGAGTGATGGCGGCTGACGGCATGACCCTGCCGAGATATGAAATGAGCGTAACGCGCAGTTCGGTGCCTGACTCGGCAAAATAGCCAAGCAGCGTCATCAGAACAAGCATCAGCGGAAAGAGCGCGAGCAGGAAATAGTAAGAAAGCTTAGCCGCGCCGCCGAATATGTCGTGTTCATTGAGGCGCTTCCACAGCCGGCGAACAAATGTTTTCCATTTCAAGACACTGCCCTCTTGAATAGACGAATCAACGCAATCACGTAAAAGTGCGCGATTCTAACACGTCACAAATTTAGGGGGATATGAGGGAAGGAGGACGTGGCTTCAGGCGTACAGAGTACAAGCTTTAGCTTGCGTCGTCGGTAGAAGCCAGCTTGGTTATTGGGCCAGAGGCAACCTGAAGGTGTACTCTGAACACCTGCAGCGGCGCGCTCGGTTCTGTAATCACTTCACCATGGTGCCGGTCCTGCTCCACCGCGTGTTGGTAAAGAAGTCAATAAGGAACCCGTTTGAGGGAGCGCTCTCGTCGAATGACCAGTAAACGAACATCGCCCGTCCAATCACCAAATCGCGTGGCACAAAACCCCAGTAACGGCTGTCCTCGCTGTTGTTGCGATTGTCTCCCATGACGAAATACTTGCCTGCGGGAATTACGATCTCCTTGCCGTCACCTTCCAGTCGAAAGATCGGATAGTCTTCTTCAGTGAAATCAGGATTGTAGTAAACGTCGTACTGCTGGCCTGGTGCGCGAGGCTTGGCATTCTCAATCTTGAGTGGGGCCTTGTCATTGTTGTCGATGGCTTCCATCTGATGCTCAGGCAGAGGTTGTCCATTGATCATGACGGTCCTGCCTTCCATGCTCAGCCGATCGCCTGGGAGCCCAATAACTCGTTTCACGTAATTCGTGACGATCGGTTTATTGTCCGGCCTTTCATCACGCCGCGGGTCGTATTTGTTTCCTGGGTACTTAAATACAATTATATCTCCACGCATGATCTCGCGTTGAGGCAGAATCGGAATGATTGGGCCTGGCGCAAAGATGAACTTGTTAACCAGCAGGTGGTCACCAATGGTGATCGTATTCTGCATGGAACCGGTCGGCACCTTCACAGCCTGAACTATGAAAGTCATGCCAAAGAGGGCCATGATCACCGTAACAACGGCCGACTCAAAATACTCGCGAACTACCGACTTGGGCGGACCCTTCGGCTTGACCTCAGTTGGCGGCGTTTGACCGTGACCGTTACGGCTAAAGAATCGAGAAAACGCTGATTGCTTGCGTTCCGCCTTTGTCTCGGCGACGCTATCTGAAACTTTCCCGCTTGAAGGCTTGTTGATCATTTGAAAAATTATCCTAGATACGTTGGATGTCGAGGTCAAGTTTGCTGATTAACAAAAACCCGACGCGCCGGGGCAGCGCGGATGCTGGAGGTGACTGCCAGTAGTCTAGAACCACTACGTCTGCCTTTTAGAGTAGCCTTTAGCATCCGGCGCTACCGCGCTCGTTCTATAGTCGGTTATTATCAAGTCGTTTTTTCATGGTTGAGTTTCCCCAGCACCATTCCGCATTACCGCTAAGGCCTCTTTAGCGGCAGCGGCCTCCGCCGTTTTGATGGATCGCCCTTCGGCTCTGACGCTGCCCGTGTCCCAACTGACCTCGACGTGGAATGTTCTTCGGTGCGGTGGTCCCAACGCTTCGACGACGGAATATCGTGGGGCTGGACGCCGCTCGGCTTGAAGTTTCTCCTGCAACATTGTTTTGTAGTCAGCCTCCGCCGCCCCTACGGGTGTAACTTTGCGCAAGTCTTCACCGAGTGCGTGCTCGACAAAGGCGGTGGCCGCCGGCAATCCTCCATCAATAAAAATCGCCCCGGCGAGTGCTTCCAACACATCCGCTAAGAGCGCGTCCTTGCGACGCCCGCCGCTCTTCTCTTCTCCGCGCCCGAAGCGCAGAAAGTCTCCAAGGTTTAATCTTAGCGATGCAGCAGACAGAGTAGGCGCGCTAACCAAACGGTGCTTCATGCGCGAGAGCTCGCCTTCTGTGCCGGCCGGATAAGCTTTGCAGAGATAGTCGGCTACTACGAGGCCTAAAACGGAGTCCCCTAAGAACTCCAGAGCTTCGTTGTGGAGTCTTCGTGCCTGATCTTCAGCTCCCGGAGCAACCTGTTCGTGGGCCCAGGAGCGATGAGTAATCGCTCGTTCAAGTAATGTCCGGTTCTGAAACTTATAGGAAACAACGCCTTCCAGCAGGTCCAGGTCCGGCGGTTGATTGTCCAGTTTCTTCAAGGTAGGTCTATTGGAACAAAGCCGGAAGCATCGTCGAAATCCGCGACAAGCTTCCGGCTCTTTAATGAATCGAATAAAGCGGCTTGCTTAGTTAAGTCGCCGATGATTATTCCTTGGTTTCGGTTTAGCCGTCGTACCGGTCGTAGCTGCCGGAGCAGCGCCGGTTGTAGACGAAGGAGCAGGGCCCGTGGTTGCCGGTGGAGCGGCGCCCGTGGTTGCCGGTGGAGCGGCCCCCGTCGTCGAACGCATTGCGGCGGCACCGTTGCCGGCTGTATTTGTCGTACTCGAACTCGGGCTAGTGGAAGTGGGTGTTGATGGAACGCTGGTCAACGGAGTCGGCTCCGGCGGCAGCGGTTTCGACAACACACTGGCGATCAGTCCGTCCATGCCCGCTTCTGACTGGTGACGATACTTGTACCAGGTGGCCAAACTGTCCATCCACTCTTTCTTCGGCGTGGCATACTTCGGGTCATTCCCAGCCAGCGCGACGGCGCGAGCATATGCATCGATCATTCGATCGATAACCTGATTGATGTTCGCCAGAGCGAGCTTGCTTTCAGGCGTTTCGTCTTTGCCTTCGCAGCAAGTCTTGTAATCGGCCGACATCTTGGCGTATGGGCCCGACTCGTAGCTTGCTCCGATCAAGTAGTAAATCCCCGGATCCTTTTTGACGTCGCCTTCAAACTGAGCTGCCTTGATTAAGGACTTCAACGCATCAGCCGTGGTGTTCTTCACCGTCAAACGACCAACGGCGTTATAAAGGTAAGCCAACGTGTCGTCTTTGGACTTAAAGGGCGCCCAGTTGGCTGGCGCCTTGCCTGCTTCAAGGGCCGTGATTGCGCGCCGAGCAAAATCGACTGATTCAATGTTGAAGGATTCGTTCTTGTCGGTTGCGGTCGCTAGATATCCCAGATAGCCAAGGCCGATTAAAACATTCATGTTCTCCGGTTCGTCACCCAGGATCTGCTTGCCAAGCGCCATGGCTTCCGCGAACTTCTTCTTGTTATAAAGGAGGTCTGGGAAGGCATTCTTGCGAGCTTCTTTCTCGTAAAGCCCTACCCACTTCCTAAGATAGGCGGTGTATTGATCTTCCGCCGCAGAACATCCGAGATACTTTTTCGCCGCTTCATAAGCCTTGTCAGAATTTGTAGTTCTGAGAGTAGTAAATTCGGTATATGTTGCAGTCTTGGCTTCTTCAGTGCAGGCGGCGGATGGCGCCGGCGCCGGAGTCTGACCGAAAGCCGGTGCTGCCAGAATTACCAAACTGGCGCAAACTGCTAAGGTGGCAATAATCTTTTTCATTAGTTGTCAGAACCTCCAAGTTCCCTCTTCAAACTCTTCAAGCGGGGGCCACGTCTGGCTTCCGGCAGCGCAACCTTACCGTCGCGCGACAAATATGATGCCGACCGACAAAGCCCGGTTGCCGTTCAGCGCGGCCCTCTACGTTGCCAGGAGAGGAACTAAGTCTTAATCGAATCGAATTGGCTGTAAAGAACGCCGCAATATTCCTGCAACTCCGACGAAACTGTCAAGGCTATAAGCAGTCTGGGAGAAGAAATTAACTGAACCAAAAATAACTGCGCCTGAGTCTCGTTCACAGTTTACGAGACTCAGGCGCAGATTGGTTTTCCAGGGATTGCAACTCCCTTGCAATTATGGCTGCGTTTTCCGCGGCCTGTTGTCTGGTTGTGTCGAGGGAGTGACGGAAGTTTTGCCTAAGGTAGACTTAGGTGCCTCTCCTTTTTGAGTCTGCGTGTTTTTCGGTTCAACAGGCAAAATCACTCGCTTCACGGTGCTGTTCGCCGGCGCTGGATTGACAAGCGGATGCTGTACTGGCGCGGTTGGCGTCGCGGCTGCGGCCGCTGCCTTTTGCTCTTCAGCCAGAATGGCTGCTTCAGTTTCCGCTACTTCTGCTTCCTCGGCGTCTTTCTCTTCCTCGTTCAACTCGGCGGCCTTCGCATCGTTGGGCTTGGCTGCGAGCTGGAGGTGAATCGGCGTTCCGAATCGGTGGTTTAGATCACGATAGATCCGACCGGCGACGGCGGCGGGAAAATGCTTGCGTCCATCGGAACCGCGCGCGATTACGACTACTGCCAGTCGTGGATTAGCAAGCGGAGCGTACGAAGTGAACAAACCGATCCAGGCGCCCTGCTGAATGCAGGTACCGGTTTTGCCGGCAACTGTCTGCATCGGATCGTAGGCCTTCTTGCCGGAGCCGTAATTGACGGCGCCGACCATGCCGGGAACCATTCGACGCAAGTTGTCCTGAGTAATATCCAGGTTCCGTCGCACCTTAACTTTCGCATCCTGTGCCGTGCGCGGAATGAAAGGTGTCAACAACTTCCCACCATTCGCCAGAGACGAGACCAGCGTGCCCAACTGCAGCGGCGTAACTTCGAAGTCGTCACCGTGAGACGACATGCGGTTAAGAGCGAATCCACTCTTTTCGGCGGGGAGCCTGCCGGGATACTCGTAATTAACGTTGATACCCGTCTTCTCACCCAATCCCAATTCCTTCGAGTAGTTCATCATCTTATCGAAGCCAACCTGGCCGCCGATGTGCTGGAAATAGGTATTGTTTGAATAGGCGAGAGCGTCAGTAAGATCGATGCGATAGCGATCAGAGATGTTGGTATTCTCAAACGGGCTGATCATATTCTCCTGGAGACCAGCCACTCCGGTCACCAATTTGATCGTGGAGCACGGTTTGAACCCGCGGCGCAGAGCCCATTCCTGGTTAACAATCGAATAGACTTTTCCGCTCATCGGATCCATCACGACTACTGTGCCTGCGTGATAGCCCAGCGCGTTAACCGCTACCCGTCGAACTTCCGGATCTTCACCCGTCGTATCGTCCTTGCTGATAAACGACATCGCTTCATCACGCATGGCCTTTTCGAGCGCGAGTTGACGTGCAATAGCGGCTCGGCGTGCGGCTTCGGCCCGGCGGCGAGCTTCAAGAAGTTCGCGACGGCGCGATGAGTTTAGACGGCGCAATTCCGCCGCGCGCTCCCGCTTGGTCAATGGACGGCGCAGCCTGCGCTGTAATGAAGCCAACGAAGCGGACTGTTCGCGCGCGGATTGCCGTCGCTGTTCCCTGCGGGACAATTTAGGCGCTCGAGAATTTCGGCTGCGACGATCACGTGCCGACAACCGCTCATTACGTCGGCTCGATCGACGGTCTCGTGCCGATGTTTTCTTTGATTTTTCCTGGCGCGCGGTCGCACGCTTGGATTTACTGGCCTGGCGTTTTTTCCCGAGGACGGTAGCTTGAAATGGAAAAATAAGAAGGACGAAAAATATGATTGCGAATTGAAATACTCGGGGGTTGTTCTTCGACAGAGTCATCAGGGGTATACCTTTCCTAGGGTTAATTTCTGCTCACTAGTCGGTGAGCCTCACCTAATTCTTCGCCGCGCAATGCTCTTGCAATCGTCAAAATCTGCCTGGCTTCTACTGCAAAAGCTCATTCCAGCCCTGAGAGGAAGAAAAGCCTCTCACTGAAAACACTCCTGGTTTATTTAGGACCTGGGGTCCTGCTACGTAGAGGCGGGAGTTTCCCTAAATTGGCGGCCCCTGGGGACATTGATTCGAGACCGGCGCGACTATACCATCTGACCCGCTGACCGGCAACAGAAAAGTAATCTTTTGTACACAACTCGTGACAAAGACGCTCTACCTGTCCTGATTAATTAGACGAAAGACAGAAAGTGACAACGATTCCAGTCGCTGTTATCGTCCAATCCATATGAAGGTTCCGCACCTGTTGAACAGTTTCCGTGCCAGGCTCCTGCTGCTTTTGTCAGTGTTACTGGGATTGACGCTGGGAGTGCAGTACTACGTGAACCTGCGTTCCGTGGAAACTAATGCTCATCTGATCATCGAACAAGAGCAATCGATCATGGCGGGTGTGGCGCTCGGCATGAATAGTATGTCGAGCAAACAGTATCTCGATCAGATGAGAAGCAATGTGCGGGAACCATTATTGGATGAGCATAGTGGTCGCGTCCGCAATGTGCTCGTCGTCGACAGCGATGGAAATGTCCGCGACAGTTTGATGAAGGACTTCGTTCCCCGTGAGAATGCGGATGGATCCACCAACTACGCAAAGCTAACGGACGTACCGTTGCCCCCGTTGAGCAGTGCAATAGATCTCGCGGACGAAAACCAACAGCTACCAGATTGGCTCAAGGCTGCCGGCACACCAAGAGCGGGAGACCCGGGGGCTTTTTATCTTCCTGTTGAGACCACCAGTGGTCGTTGGTATGTGATTGTTGTACTCGGTTCGGCCAGCACACTGACCGACATTCTCAAACGCCAGGCTTCCCGCTCTGCCCTGTATACACTTCTTCTATTGCTCGTCACCACTCTGGTCACGGGATTGTTCGTCTGGCGCTTTACACGTCCCATCAAAGATTTATCTGTTGCGGCACGACGCGTGGCAACTGGCGATTTCGACGTTAGGGTGCCCACGGACCAGCGCGATGAAATGGGGGCCCTCGCCACAGCTTTCAACGACATGACCTCTCGCCTGGGACGCGCCCGCGAACTCGAGTCACAGCTCCACCAGGTGGAGAAGGCTGCCGTCGTTGGCCGTCTGGCTGCCGCGATTGCGCATGAGATACGCAACCCTCTGAACTACATCAACCTTACTTTGGACCACCTGCGCCATTCCTTTGCCCCTGAAGATGAAGCGAAGCGTGAAACCTTTGAGCGTCTCGCGCTGCAACTCAAATCTGAAGTTGGGCGAATCAATCGACACGTCACTGACTTTCTCAAGTACTCGCGGCCGTCGGCGCTGGATCTACAACCGCTGGATCTGCGTGTGCAGGCAGAAGATGCCTTGCGCTTAGTTCTGGCCCAGGCTTCCGAAAGAGGGATCGAAACCAGCATTAAGGTGGACGGTGATGTGCCTCTTATAATGGCCGACAAGGATTCGCTTCGATCTGCATTTACGAATCTGCTGATTAACAGTGTCGAGGCAACAGACGGTGAGGGCGGTCGTGTGGAAATCAGGTTGTGTGCAGAATCGGTTGACCGCGCGCGGATTGAAATCAGTGATACGGGATCAGGGATCGCCCCCGATGACATTGCCAAAATATTCGAGCCTTATTATTCGACTAAAGAAACCGGCACCGGGTTAGGTCTTGCCATTGTCAAAAAAGCTATTGACGATCATGATGGTTCTATTAGCGTGACATCAAAACAAGGCAGCGGCACAACCTTTACGATAATCCTGCCGGTGAAACCAGAGGAGGGGAAAAAGGACGAGGCTGAAGTAGGACAGACCTTCCTGTCTATCGGTCTTTGAAGGACGCACGAATTGAAGTACTGGGCCTCTAACATAAGACCGACAGACAGGAATGTCTGTCCTACTTTTGCTTCATCCTTAGAACATCATGGCGCGTAAGAGCATACTCGTAGTAGACGACGAAAAGTCGCAGCGTGAAATCCTGGAGATGATTCTCTCCGGTGAAGGCTATGACGTAACGACTGCCTCATCAGGCGAGGCAGCTATCAAGTTTGCCAAAGACCGCAGATTCGATCTTGCGCTCACCGATCTTAAGATGACCGGGATGGACGGCATCGAGCTGTTGCAACACCTGCTCGGCCTTGACTCCTCAATCATCGTTATCCTGCTGACTGCTCACGGTTCAATCGAATCGGCAAAGGAGGCCTTGCGTCGAGGCGCCTTTGATTATCTCGAGAAGCCGTATGACAAGACCGCCCTATTGGGGACCATCGATCGCGCGTTGCAGCGGTTGGACGCGCTAGACACAGAGATCATCTCGGCGTCGCCAAAAATGGAATCGGTCAAGAGAATGATTCTCAAGGTCGCCAGATCAAACTCAACGGTCCTGATTCGAGGTGAATCAGGAACCGGAAAGGAATTGATCGCACGCGCAATTCACAATCAGTCGCCGCGCGCGCAAGACATGTTTCAGGCCGTAAACTGCGCAGCGATCAACGAAAACCTGCTCGAATCGGAGTTGTTTGGTCACGAGAAAGGCTCGTTTACTGGCGCCCACGCGGAAAAGAAAGGCCTCTTTGAGATAGCCGATCGAGGCACCCTCTTTCTCGACGAGATTGCCGAGCTTGATGTTGCGATGCAGGCGAAACTGCTGCGCGCTTTACAGGAGCGCAAGATAAGACGCGTTGGAGGCACGCATGAAATCAGTGTGGACGTGCGCGTGATTGCGGCCACCAATCGCGATCTGCGAGCAATGGTTGCGGACGGGAGATTTCGCGACGACCTGTATTACCGAATCAACGTTCTTTCGGTTGATGTGCCGCCGCTGCGAGAGCGCCGCGAAGACATTCCGGTTCTCATCGACTACTTCCTGAAGAAGCACACGAAAAATACGTCGCGGCTCGTGCGCGGCCTAACTCCTGATACGCGGAAACTAATGGTCGATTACAGTTGGCCCGGCAATGTGCGCCAGCTCGAGTCGGCCATCGAGCGTGCCATTCTTTTGTGCGAAGGCGATCTGATCACTATTGAGGATCTTCCTCTCGAGGTGAAACAGGAAGCGAGGCCCGCTGCCGAAGGCGCATTTAAGCTGCCGGCGGACGGAATCAATTTCGAGGACGTCGAAAGAGATCTAATCATGCAGGCGATGGAACAAACCGACTACAACATTACCAAGTCGGCAAAGCTACTTGGCCTTACTTTCCGCACACTGCAATACCGCTTGGAAAAATTTGGAATTAAGAAACCGGATAGCAAAGATGAGGCAGAAGAAGAATAACAATGCCGCTCCTGTAACGCCGTGGGGAGCCTGTGGCGAACGGAAGAGCGGGGGCAAGCCCTCCTTCCCTACTTGAGAGCATTCGTTCGATTCATCTCGAGTCGTTGGCCTGCTCTCAGGTAAGGAAGGAGGGCTTGCCCGCGCTCTTCCGTTCACCTCCACATTCTTAACCACCAGTCAGATTATGTTCAAATACAAATTAGCTTTAAGTCTCGCAAGCGCTTTAACTTTCAGCGGATGCTCCAAGGGTCCTGCAAGCGACGTTATCATTACTTCACAGTCGACCCCGGAAGTAAAAAAAATCACTTCCGCGGGCGTGGTGAATGCTCAGCCTCAAAGAGCTGAGATTGCAGCGGGAGAATCCGGGGAAGCGGTGGTTCGCCTGGTAATTCAGAACGGCTATCACGTCAACGCAAATCCACCCACTTTTCCCTACCTGATAGCCACCGAGTTGGAGATCAAACCCAGTGAAGGCGTCAAAGTGGGCAAGGTCACATATCCGCCGCCAGTAACGGGGACTTTTGCCTTTTCTGAAGAACCTCTGGCCGTCTACGAAGGTACAACGGAGCTTAAGGCCGAGCTGAAAGCCGACAAGGCGACTTCGAAGGGCAATCGATCCCTGGCCGCCATTTTGCGCATCCAAGCATGCGACGATCAGGTTTGTTACCCCCCGGGAACAGTTGATCTTCAGATTCCAGTGACGATTAAGTAACTAAGCGCACTTGAGACTATTTTGGATAACCATCACAGGGATTTGCATTGTTGCGGCGCTGGTTCTGCTGACCCGCCAGCGGCTCGATGCAGCTTTTGTGGTGGGAACGCTCGGCGTCGTGGCGTGGTTTCTGAGCTATCGAGTCCAGATGAAGCGCATCATCGAGGCGAATGATATTCAACAAACAAGGGTGGAAGACTCGAATGACGATGTGGATTACTGAATTGAAGGCTGCGGCAACGCTGCTGGCAATACTCTGTTTTGTTCCGGGTCTGGCCCAGGCCTCAACAGAAACTGAAGTACGTGGCGTTGTCCAGGAGACGTTTCAACAATTGCAGTCGCGCAACTTCGGCGCAGTCTATGATTCGCTGCCCGCTTCCACTCGAAGCCGCATGTCTCGCACGCGTTTCATCAACGCGATGCAGCGCGCTCAGGCCCGTTACTCGCTGGACCGGATCAGCATCGGCGCCGTGCGTGTCTCCGGAAACATGGCTGTGGCCGATACTGAACTGTTTGGACGAATCACAACGCCGTTTCCCGCTGAAGGCAAAATCGTTGTGCAGCAGTATCTGGTGCGCGAAGACGGCAAATGGCGTGTGGCGACAGGCGACAGTGGAACGATACAGCGGTTCCTCAAAGGGAACCCGGCATTCGCCCGCAAGTTTCCTATCCGACAGCCGAAGATTTACATGAAGCAGGGCGATAAGTGGGTGGAATTTGCCGCGCCGAAGTGATGTAGAAGTTCTTGCCGCAGATGCACGCGGATAAACGCTGTTCAGAAGAAAGGCATTTAGGCGCTAGAATTCTCAATTATGCAGTCGCTGATCCGCGTTTGTCCGCGTTCATCCGCGGCTAATAGTCTCGAAGCTCACGTCAGCATCAAATCGTCAAACGACAATTGAGCGTCATCAACCGGCTCGATGTATTCGCCATGACGAATACGCGAACGCGGAACGTCCAGCGCCTCGCGCACTGCGTCGAGATGAAACCGGATAATATGGGGCGTAACGCGCACGGAAGGAATGCGCCGCTTGCGAGCAAGTCGTCGCACCGTTGATTCGCTCACTTGCAGTATTTTCGCAAGCTGGCGAGCGGTAAGGAATTCTTCGCGGTCTTCCATAGGTTAGGATTTTGCATCCTATAGTAAATTCCGACATCCATCCAAATATAAAACAGGACTCCAGGAAGAAAACCGCCCAGCACTGGATGTGAGGGTCTAAACGCACGTCGGTTAGTACCGGGGGAATGAATGATCTACTAAACACACTAATCAACACGAAATGTTACTAGCGCCAATTCGTGTGATTCGTGGATCGTATTACTTCTTCGTTGTTTTTATGGAAAGCGCAATGCGGTAAACAGCGGCGTCATCGACATCGACATCATGGCTGACCGGGTCGCCACCGCTGGGTTTTGCAGTCACTCGATACTTAGCCTTGTCGGGCGCGAGGCGAAAAACAAAAGCGCCAATTTCGTTGGTGACGCGCCCATCAATTTTTTTCACCGTTCCGTCGTCCTCGATCCTGGCCAGTTCAATCTTCACGTTTGGCACGCTCCGGCCACCTTCATTAAAAACGCTGCCCCGAATGAAGGCGATGGAACCCTCGTCGATGGCCAGCACCAGGTTGTCTCCAAGCGAACGTGTCTTCCCTGCCTTGACCTCGATGTCTTCAATCGTGCCGATGCTGAGGCCGGCTTTGCGCAAGGTCACGCCATACATTCCGGGTGTTAGGCGGTTTACGACAAACTCGCCTTTCTTGTCGGTTAGCCCACGCGCCACTTCCTTTTCGCCTTGTCGCACCACAATCGCGACACCGGCCGGCGTTCCCGTTTCGACCCGCACCTTGCCCTTGATGCCGCCACTTGAACGGTCCTGGGCGAACACGCTGCCCGTCACTAACATAATCAGCAGGGATACAAAGATTGATTTGTTGGATCTCATAAGAAACCTCCGGGCAGCACGAACATCGGGTTAATCGTCATGGTTTGGAACATTCGGAATGATAGCATCGTTTTCCAAGCAAGCTGGTAAGTGTGGACTCTAAACTACTGGTAATGATGCCCCAGACCATGGTGATGTTGCCCCGTGCGTTCGCGATGAGCTGCCTTTAGGACCGAAGCGATCCTTGGCCAGCGAACGGCCGCTCCGTATAATCTGAAGCACCCCAGCGTTTCTTTACTCAAACCTAGAAATGAATCAGTCTAGCAAACTTGTCCGGCTCTCCCTTTTCTTATCGCTGGGGGCTGTCCTGTGCGCGACCCTCATCCCGATTGGCCGCACCCAAACTCCTGATTCGCAAACTCAACGTCCGCGAAGAGTTAATCCAAAGGACGACGATCGACCCGATGATGTCTTAAAGATCGACACAGATTTGGTCTCCGTCGATGTCGTCGCCACTGACGTTGAAGGCCGGCCAATAAAGAACCTCAAGGAAAGAGACTTCAAGCTTTATCTCGACGGAGTCGAACAGCCGCTTTCGTTCTTTCAGGTTGAACGACGTTCGGGAGAACCTCGGCCTCTGGCGGTCGTGTTTGCAATCGACATTTCCGGAAGCATGACCGGCGAAGAGATAGAGCGTTTAAGAGTTGCATTGAAAGCTTTCTCCGCAAGGCTTTCCGGTCACCCGGCGCAATATGCAGCTATGGCTTTTGGCATGAATGTGAGAGTGCTGCAGAAGTTTACTTCCGAACCGGAGAAACTGGATCGCGCATTTGCACGCATCGCGCGCGAGCCGAGCGGACTTTCAACCCACACTTTCGATGCGGTTGACGATGCTATTCGCCTGCTCGTGCGCCACGCGCCGCGCACGCGCGACCGCCGTTTAATGAAACGCGCTGTGCTGGTAGTCACCGATGGCTTTCCTGTAGGCGACACAGTCTCACCCGAGACAGTAATCGAGCGGGCCAATGCTGCCGATGCGAGCGTCTATGTAGTTACGCTTCCATCTTACTCGAGGGCGCTGGCCGCCTCCACTCAAACGCCTTTGCCGACCCCTCTTGAAGTCAGCGGTCTGGCTGAGCTAACCGGCGGGCGAAGTGTTTATGCCGACGAACGGAACTACGAGGGATTATTTCGCGCCCTTGCTGAGGAAGTAACGTCAGCGTATGTGCTGGCTTTTTATCCGCCAGAAGCAAAGCGACGCGACGGTCGATTTCACAATATTAGAATTGAGGGACCCAAGGGCTTGACGCTGAGGCAAAGTCGGCCAGGGTTTCAGGCAGGCAAGAAATAGTAAGCAGGCCGCAGGAGGCAGGCCACAGGTCGAAACGTCTTCCTGCCAACTGCCTCCTGCGGCCTGCCTCCTGTCTTTTCAGAATTCGTCTTCGTCGTCGTCGTCCAAATCCTCTTCTTCGACAATGTCCAGTTCCACCGGATCGAGACCCACCACTTCCAGGTCGGTCCCACATTCTTCACACGAAACCGTCTCGCCTTTGTCAGTATCCGTATCCACGTGGACATCCGCATCACACTCGGGACATGTTCCAGTCGGCACTTCGTTACCTCCCGCAAAAGTATCAAGGCAGCGCTACACCCTCATTAAACATTGGTGAACCCGCCTGAGGATTAATGATTGGCTCTCGACAATCTACCCGCGCCTGTTCCTTTTTGCAATACTCTTTTCAAGCCCTGCAGTAGGACAGACATTCCTGTCTGTCCGACCCTCGCAAGCAGCCTGCTTGAGATAATGAGAAACCCGGCCATTAACCCTGTTCAATCTATGACAGAAAAGTATGTCTGTCCTACTAACTGTGGATTTCCACAGACGGTCAATCCGTACCCAGCGGCGGACGGAGACGTGTTAACATGGCCGCGCACTGTTTAAGGCCGCCTCGCAGATTAAGAAACTGGACTCCATAATTCCCCCATGCTCGCGTTCCGGAAACGTCGACAACTCAACTTCGCGCTCCTGCTACTCCTGGCTCTAAGCCTGGTCCTAATTATCTCTTTCAGCCTGGGAAGAAATCGCAAACGCTACGACCCCACTCCACTTACGCGCGCACACAACAATCCAGCGAACACTGACGCGCATTCTCTGTCGCTCGACTCCGACAACGACGGCCTTCCTGATGGGGCAGAGCTCGAGAGCTACATGGACCGCGAGAATTTCCGCAGTTGGTTCACATTGATCGCTGAAGGCCAATTTTATCAGCTAAGCAAAGAGTGGAATGCAGAACAGAGAGACTGCGCGGGGCTGGTGCGTTTTGCGTGGCGAGAAGCGTTGCGACGTCACGACCGGCCCTGGTTTCAGAAGATGGGCCCCGGTTACAACGCAATCGCTCCGGATGTGAAGCGTTACCAGCTGGAACAAGGCCCGCTGGGTGAAAAACTTTTCCGCACTAATTTCGGCGCCTATAAAGATGGCGATTTGTCGAACGGGAACTTCTCAGAATTCGCCGACGCGCGGAGTCTCAAAAGCTTTAATACAAAATTCGTCGGCCGCGATCGTCATCATGCGCAACCGGGAGATCTACTATACTTTCATCAACCCTGGGTGCAAAAATTCCCGTTTCACGTGATGGTGTTTCTCGGCAACTCCAAACTCAGCGAAGAAAAATCAAACGACTGGGTTGTCTATCACACCGGCGCATCTCCGACGGATGAAGGCACAGTAAAGAAAGTCCGGCTTTCGGTCCTGGACCAGCACCCCAACAGACGCTGGCGGCCGGTTGAAAGCAATTCTAATTTTCTCGGTTTCTACCGGTTAAAAATTCTCGACTAAGACTACCGTCTCTCGACTGGCCCAAGGAGGGCTAAGCCGTGGCTGAAAAGAACTCTCGAACATTTCGCATCCTGATCGCTTCTCTCGTTTATCTGGTTGTCATCGCCGGCGCATTGGGCATCGCTACGATGCGCTCCCGAGCGAAAGCACCCGGAGCAGAGGAGACAACTTACGAAGAGCCGGAACCTCGTCGCGAGTCTACATCAAACAAACCCTTCTTCTCTCTATCAACGCATCGCACTTATGGAACGGCTGATAACCCCCGACTCTGGGTAGATTATCAGGGTGTGGACCATCTTGATTTTCGAGTCTATCAGGTGAAGGACCCGCGGAAGTTTTTCACTCAACTGAAGGATCCACATCAGATGGGCGAAGACGAGGAGGAAGAAGTTACGAGTTCCCTGCCCCGCCGTAAATCATTTTTGGAGAAGGTTCGCTCCTTTAAACGCCGAGCGTTTTCCGAAGTTAAGGAATTCGTACGTGCACAGCTCAAACGCGATTCCCGGCAGGCCTTTAATCAAAAGTTTCGCAAAGAGTCTGAAACGGTGCGCACGCCGCTGAATGTCGCCGACTATGCACGCGTTCCTTTGTTGAATCCCGATATGGTAGTCACCACCTGGCGCGAGCCGCTGCAGCCGCTCGAGGAGGAATACGACAAACGGATGATTCCTCTGGGCAGGCGCAGTCCGGGCGTTTACCTGGTTGAAGCGGTCAACAACGATCTACGCGCGTACACGGTGGTCATCGTTACTGATCTGACAATGATTGATAAGACAACTCGCGACGGCGACCTCCTTATCTACGCCGTGGATCGCAAAACCGGCGAGCCCCGCCCTGGCGCCGAAATTGAAATCGTTAGAGAGAAGAAAACTATTACCACCGGAAAGACTGACGACCAGGGCATATTCCGGACGAAGATCGCCGAACCCAAACAACTTGCAAACGAAGATGAAGAAGAGAGCGCTGATGAAGAAGAAGGCGCTGCGGAAGAGGTGCTCGAAGAAGAACACCCGGCAGCGAAGTCGCTTTTAATCCTCGCCAAACACAGCGGCAACTTTGCGATCACCGATCACGGCGCCTTGTACATGGATGGCTACGAGGATGAATCGGGAGAAATCAAAAGCTACATCTATACCGACCGGCCTGTTTATCGGCCCAATCACAAGGTGAACTTCAAGGGAATACTCCGGGCTGTCGACGCCAACGGCGCGTACAAACCTGTCGACAGCGATACCGTAACCGTCACCGTTGAAGATCCCAATAACGCCACAATCTTCACCAAAGAGATTTCGTTAACGCCTCGTGGCAGCTTCGCCGGCGACATTGAAATCGCAGAAGAAGCTCCTTTGGGAAACTACAACATCATCGCCGACGTTAATGGAGCGCGTTCGAGCGGCAGCTTCGAAGTGGCGGAATATAAGAAGCCGGAATACAAGGTTACCGTCTCCGCGCCTGGAAAGTTCGTGCAGGCGGGCCAGAAGACAAACTTCTCCATCGACGCAAAATATTTCTTTGGCGCACCCGTCGCCAATGCCGAAGTTAAGTATTACATCTATCGCTCGCGTTACTACGCCTGGAGTTACGGTAGCGAGGACGACTCCGAACTAACCGGCGAAGAGTCTCCGGAAGAAGATGAGTACTCAAGCTATTACGGTGGCGGCGACGATATGGTCCAGGAAAGCGAAGGCAACCTTGACGTGCGTGGTCACCTGAATGTTGACTTCGAAGTGCCAGCACCCAACGAGAACGACACTTCGGATTACAGCTACCGGCTCGAGGCGCAGGTCACTGATTCAGCCCGCCGAACGATGGATGGCGCGGGGAGTTTCGTCGCCACTCGCGGAACGATCGTCGCAAATGCGAATCCTGAGCGTTATGTCTACCAAAAAGGTGAAGTGGCAAAAGTGCGGGTGAACACTTCCGATTACGAGGGGCGCCCCGTCGCCGCCAATGTGCAACTTCAGTTTGTCGAGCGCACATGGACCAGAAAACCAAAACAAGCGGATGAAGACGAATATTCCTATCCGGAGTATGACATCAACGAGCGGGTTATCGGCTCCGGCTCGGTGCAAACTGACTCTCAAGGTCAGGGCAGCTACGACTACACAACCACGGAAGACGGCAACATCTCGATCAAAACTGTGATCGACGAACGCGGTAAGAAAGTCGCCTCAATCGGCGGCTACCTTTGGGTTACCGATCGCCAATCTGAATGGTCTGAGTCGTCCTATTACAGCGAAGACCACAATTCCATCAAACTCGTTCCTGATAAGAAGTCATACCGTGCCGGCGAAACGGCCCATGTTCTCGCGATTCTGCCGACCGACAAAGCACACCTTCTGGTAAGCACTGAGCTGACCAATGTGATGTCGCTACAACACGTCAACTCGCCGGGCCGATCGATCATCCTGGATATTCCGATTGTCGCTAACTACGCGCCCAATGTGTTTCTCAACGTGTCGTACGTTAAAAACGGCGACATGTACACGAGCGATCAGCGCCTGATCGTTCCTGCGAGAGACAAGATGTTGAACCTCGAAATCATCTCCAACAAGAATGAGTACAAGCCGCGTGAAACTGCGTCGTACACCATCCTCGCTCGCAATGCCGATGGATCGCCTGTGTCCGGAGCCGAGGTCAGTTTGGGTGTAGTCGACGAATCGATTTACAGCGTTGCGCCTGATTATTCCGGAAACATCAAGAGCGAGTTTTATGGCATGCGTTACAACAGCGTCACCACGCAGTTGTCGATTTCATACATGTTCACCGGTTACGCCGGCGACAAGCCGATGTATCTTGCGCACAATAAACCGGCCTATCAGCTTGCCGACTTCAAGAACGAAGGCAGTCTGGTGCAACCGACAATCAGGAAAAATTTTAAGGACACCGCTTTTTGGCAGCCTGACGTGGTAACCGGCGCCGATGGCAAAGCGACAGTAAAAGTTGAATTGCCTGACAACCTGACGACCTGGCGCGCAACCGCGCGGGGTATAACCTCCGATACCAAAGTTGGAGCAACGAAGTATAAAGTTCTGGCGCGTAAGGACGTCATCATGCGCCTGGAGACGCCGCGCTTCATCACGCAGGGCGATACCGTCACCCTCTCCGGCATCGTTCACAATTATCTGGGCGCCGATAAGTCAACCCAGATTTCGCTCGAAGTCAGCGGCGCGCAGCTTCACGGCGCTCCGCAACAAACTGTAAACGTGCGAAAGCAAGGCGAGCATCGTGTCGACTGGCAGATCTCGGCCGCGAATGTTGGCCAGATTACGCTCCTGGCAAAGGCCTTGACGGACACGGAGTCAGACGCAGTTGAACTTCCTTTGATGGTCGTGCCGCGTGGGCTGCATCAGGTGAAGAATGAATCATGGACGTTTGCTGAAGAGACTGCCGATAAAACGTTCTCCATCGCTTTGCCGCCGGACGCTGATCCGCGCGCGCGAAATCTTCGCATCGAGGTCGCGCCTTCGGTGGCCGGCTCGCTCTTCGGCGCCCTCGATTACCTGACGACCTATCCCTACGGTTGTACTGAACAGACCATGTCGAGTTTTCTGCCAAACGTAATCGTTTCGCAGGCTCTTAAAGATGTGAAGACTACGTCTCTTCGGAACAATAACGATCTGGCGAAGAAGGTCAAGAAAGGCATGGACCGTCTTTATGCATTCCAGCACGACGACGGTGGGTGGGGTTGGTGGAAGGATGACCAGAGCGACCCGTTCATGACTGCTTATGTTGTCAGTGGACTTACCTGGGCCAAGCAGGGCGATTATGACGTGTCGGATGACCGCATCGGCAAGGGCCGCGAAAAACTGAAACAGATGCTCGATGCCGGCAAGACCGAAGCAGGTACCGATATCGATCTGGAGACGCGCGCTTTCATGGTCTACGCGCTCGAGGAAAGTGGTGGCAGCGAAAGCCGCCACGTGGAGATGGTATTCAGCCAACGAGGGGCCTTGCAGCCATACGGGCGGGCTTTGCTGGCCCTTACCTTGAAGCAACGCAAGGACGAGAAGCGTGCGCGCGAAGTCGCGGCCGAGATCGAACGCACGGCTTCGTCTGACAGTTTCTACACGACCTGGGAATCGAAGCGTAAACCGATGCTCGATTTTGCCGAGCAGAACGACACGGAAGCAACGGCCTTGTCACTGAAGGCACTCGCACGCATCAAGCCGGACAGTCAACTGCTGCCGCGGGTTGCGCGGTGGCTGGTTTCAAATCGGCGGAATAGTCATTACTGGAGTTCGACGAAAGATACTGCGTTCGCGATCTTCGGTCTCACTGATTATTTGAAAGTCAGCCGGGAGCTTTCGCCAAACTACGACGTCGAAGTTTATCTAAACGGTGAGAACGTTTTGACCGAGCACGTATCGTCGCCATCGCAAACATTCACTATCACGCGCAAAGCTACCGACGTGGCGGGTGCAAACGAGGTACGCATAGTTAAGCGAGGTTCAGGGCTGACTTACTTCACCACGTCGCTCGATTACTACACGGGTGAGGAAGACGTTGCGGCTCGAGGCTCGGCTGATTTGAACGTCACGCGTGAATACCTGCGCCTGAAGGTGGTTGAGGACGGCTACAAGCTTAAGTGGCAGACGGAGCCTTTACGAGGTGAAATTCGTTCGGGCGACATGTTGGTTGTGAAGTTGAGAATCAACGGCGCTAAAGCTCGTCACTTGATGATTGAGGATCCTATTCCCGCCGGCGTTGAACAGGTCGCGAGCGTGGGAAATCTCAATCTCGATTACGGTACCGGGCAGGATTGGACTGACTGGTACAGCTCCAGGGAGTTTCGCGACAACCGGACCGTGTTCTTCCTCGACTACTTCGATGGGGACGCCACGTTCCGATACGCGATTCGTGTTCAGGTGCCCGGGCAATTCCGCGTGGCGCCTACGCGGGCTGAATTGATGTATCGCCCGTCGACTCAGTCGAACGCCGCTTCGGGAAGAATGTCCTTCCTGGATCGGAAGTAACGTAGGACAGGCATTCCTGCCTGTCACAGGTGGATAAGAGGGATGTAAGTAGTTGTCCTGATCCACACGAGTCTCTAGCCGAAAGTCAGACAGACATGAATGTCTGTCCTACGAGGAAACCAGAATGCTGACAGAAACATTCAATTCGATCGCAACCGCCGCACGCACGGTGCTGAAGAGCTGGCGTTCGATGCTGCTGATTGCCATCGTCTACGCTGCGTTCCTCGGCGCTCTCTACTCATTCATCGCCGTTAGAGAAGCCAGCGTGGCTCAGGTGGTTGCAACGTTTGCTTTGGCAATTGCGGCGCCCCTGCTGTTTTTTATTTTGCAGGGGATGATCATGGGTAGCATCGCTGCCGGAGACGACACCAGCGTAGGTTTGTTGATAAAGCGAGCGTTCTCCAATTTCTGGAAGCTGCTATTGATCAGCCTGCCTCTCATCGCTCTGGCTGTTCTCGTCGCTTACTTGCTGGCAAAGGCACAAGCCCGTTTAGGCACCAGCCTCACGGAGACTGCCACTGAGATTCCGCGACGCCTTGCTGCGGGAGCGCGCGAACCCGCTCGGCCGATTGACTGGAAAGCTGCGATGGTATCGACGGTCCGTTATTTGACGTTTGGTCTTTTCCTGCCTTTGGCTGCGATTCATTTATGGCTGGCCGCGGCCGGTGACGGTTTGGGCCACGCGCTCAAGAAGATCGGGAGCCTGCTGGCAAGGGCTTTCTCCCCGCGTTCTGTTCTTGTGTATGTGCTGGGGTTCGTTGTCTTCGCGATTGCGCCTTATTTCCTGCTCTTCCGCGCTACGCCCAGCAAGCACGCGTGGCTCGAGCTCATCCTGTTTGTCGCGCGGATGGCGGTGGTGTTTGCCCTGACGCTTTTCGGTTGGGTCATTACGGTAAAAACTCTGGCGCTTCTCTCGAAAGACCCGCCGCCGCGTCTCCCTGCAAACGAGGCTGCTTGATGTACGAGTCTCGTCGTCTGAAAGGCTTACTCGTGGAAGCGTTAAGTGGCGGCTCTGCCGCATTCCGTGCGGTAAGCCTACGGCAGCCTACGGCTTACCGAAAGGTCGTTTTTTCCCATGAGGCTACGCCTCCGCTTCGGTAGACGCTGGAGGCGTAGCCTCAGACAGTTATTTCGATTGTCCGTAAGCCATAGGCTTACCGCACGGAAGGCGGCAGAGCCGCAAGCACCATGAAAATCTCTGCGCTACGTTTTGTGGAAAGCTCCATTAGTCGAAACCCGGCCAACCCAGGATCTTTACCTTGGTTGCAGTGTTGCTTTTTTACTTTTGCCCTGGTGGTTGTTGTTTTGACCATCGCGTTCGAAGCTACAAGCGACGTAAGATCAAAGCCTTCCGCCAACGCGCCTTCGGAACAGTCGCTTGATCTCAATCTTCAGCGGGCGGCAACTAGTGCCCTGGGCGAGCGACGTGGCACCGTCATCGTCATGGACCCGCAGACGGGCCGTGTACGTGCCGTCGTCAATCCAACGCTGGCCTTCGAGGAGAATCTCCCTCCTGGTTCAACCATCAAGCCGTTCACTGCCTTGGCAGCGTTTCGGTCCGGTCTAATCAACGACGATTCGCGCAATGCCTGCCTCGAAGAATATTCACACGACGAGTTTCGCACCATCTGCTCACACCCGCGCGGATTGCCGCCGCTCGACCCGACCGAGGCACTTGCCTACTCGTGTAACTACTACTTCGGAAGGCTCGGCGAACGACTAAATGAGGCCGCCTTTGTTTCCACTCTGAGCGAATTTGGTTTTGGCCGAAAGACAGGCATCAATGCCGAGGCGGAGTCTTCGGGGAAATTGATTCGCAACGGTTGGCGCTCGCAACACGCCATCGGTGAGAGCGACAACGTCCTGGCCACGCCGATCCAGGTCATCAATGCATATTCAGCGCTGGTTAACGGCGGCCACCTTTTTACCCCAAGCGTCGCCAAGTCAGAGCATTTCGCGCCGAAGGTTCAAGCCAATCTATCAATCAACGGCGATCAGCGAGAGTTAATCGTTAAAGGGATGCGCGGCGCCGTGAGATACGGAACAGCGGAAACGGCCGGACTCTATAAGCTTCCGGGTTATATCTTTGGCAAAACAGGTACGGCGACACAGATCAATGGCTTTCGTTCTCAAGGTTGGTTTGTCGGTTTTGCGTCAGATGCCGGCAGCGAGGGTGATTCCCAGGCGGAGCCGGGCCGAGTAAGACTTGCCGTCCTGGTTTTTCTGACGAAGGCACACGGCTCTGAAGCTGCTGAAGTCGCGCGCCCGGTTTTCGATGAATTCACGCGCTCCAGCGGCGAGATGCCGACACGGGCGGAGATAGGGAGACCCGGAGAGGCGGAGACGCTGAGTCACCACGAAGGCAATTCTGACTTCCCGTCATCCAATCCCCCCCTCTCCGCGTCGCCGGGTCCCCGCGTCTCCATCCCCTACGTCCGCGTTCACCTCGTTAGCGAAAACGTCACACAAGCATTGCCCCTTGAGGACTACGTACGCAGCGTCGTCGCCACCGAAGGCAGCACCGAAAACCAATTGGAAGCATTGAAGGCGCTGGCCATTGCCAGCCGGACTTACGCCTTGAAAAATATGGGACGGCACGAACGGGATGGCTACGATCTATGTTCCACAACTCATTGCCAAAGATACCGGCCCATCGATTCGCAGTCGGGGGCTTATGTCTCACGCGCTGTAACCGAAGCGGTCGAGGGGACGCGCGGCGAAATCCTGCGCGACTCCGGCGGTAATGTAGTTGATTCTTACTTCAGCGCGTCATGCGGTGGAGCAACGGCGAATATGGGCACGTTGTGGGGCGGCAGCGCGCCGCCTTACTTGAGAGGCGTAAGAGATGAGCATTGTGCTAACCAGCCGCACCACAGTTGGACCGATTTAATTTCACACGCTCATCTGCTGAAGGCGCTGCAGAGCGATCGGCGCACCAACGTTGGCGGACAACTGCACAACGTCACGGTCGTGAGAAGAGACCAAAGCGACCGGGCCGAGTTAATTGCGCTCGAAGGCGATCGAAGGGTGACGATAAGTGGATGGGAATTCAAGATCGTTGTAGGTCGTGCGCTTGGTTGGAATCTATTGAAGAGTTCGCGTTTCGACATTGTTCGTTCGGGTCCTAACTTTGTCTTTCAGGGTAAAGGATTTGGTCATGGGCTCGGACTTTGCCAGGAAGGCGCGCACGTGATGGCCGCGCGCGGCGCCAGCTACAATCAAATTCTGGCGAAATACTTTCCAACTACGAGAATCGCGACCGCAGGGGGTCCAAGTGGTTCGGCTGATCTGATCTGGGAAGGCGAGAGGCACCAGCTCCGTAGGAGCCAAATGTTTATAGACCCGCCATCTAAACAGGGATTGCAGCTCCGTAGGAGCGCGATGTTCCCACCGACGAGTGACTCGAATCGAACATTTCGCTCCTCTGGAGCTGGGCGAACCTTGTTGCCAATCCGGTCTATAAACATTATGTCCCTCCGGGACTGTGGGTGTGGCCCGAAACTTTGCTCAAACGAAAAACTTGGTACTTGCCTCACAGAGCACACGGAGGAGGCACACAGACCAGCAAGCGCCAGCCGACTTGCTTCTTATACCCCCGGCATCCACCGACAGACCCTGAGAAGCGAAGATTTCCGCATCAGTTATCCGGGAAACATTAAGCGGCAGGAAATTGAAGCCCTTCTAAGCTTCCTGCAATCAAGCAGGAAATCCTTGCTTGCACGCGTCACATCGGCCGGCTTGAATGCGCGTTTACCGTCGCTCGAAATCTTTATCAACGAAACTACCGGCGATTTTGTTGGCAGAACTGGCCAGCCTGCCTGGGCCGCGGCGGCAACAAAGAACAACCGTATCGAACTTCAACCCCTCCGAACCCTGCAACGCCGCAGAATTCTGGAAACAACCTTACGGCACGAACTCGTACATACTCTTGTTGACGTACTGGGAGGAGGTCGCGCTCCTCGTTGGCTGGCTGAAGGTTTGGCAATACACTTTGCTCAGGAAGGGCCGCTGGTTTCCCGTTACCAACCGCGCCACAAGCCGACGGTGCACGAGATCGAGCAAAAACTTGCGAGCCCGCAATCCGCTGACGACATGCGAGCCGCATATGCAGCGGCCTACAGCGAAGTCAGGCGGCTAATCAGGACCGAGGGCGAAACGAATGTCTGGCGGCGAGTCGTCAATTCCTAACCAGAAGGTTTGACGAATTTCGTGTGCTTCATGTGATCAGTGGTTCGTCTGGCTCTTAACCAACAAGGTGAGTGCTTATGGAAATTTCAAAGCTGGTCTCACGCATCCTTACAGTCCTCCTGATACTTGTCTTTCTCGCATTACCAATCGCGGCACAACAAAAACGGCAAACACCAAAGCGACCTCCGCCGGCGCCAGTTGCTGAACCAGTTGTGACTTTCGACACGCTCCTTACCGAAGATAGTTATCGAATCTATTCTGAGGTCCGCAACGTAGGGCAGCTGGTTAGATCTACCGGAGTCAATGAACTGCTCGAGCCGATCATAAAGCTCAGTGAACCGCCGAAAGAGTTTCAGACGTTACTAAAGTGGATCAACTCGCATGCTGATGCCCTGGCGACTTCCCGCATGCTGGTCGCAAGTTGGCCCACCAAACCAAATCTCCCAATGGTCCTGATTGCGGTTGATTTTTCCACCGTTGACGAAGCCAGGAAGTTTGAGTCTGCGTTGCGCCGCTTCATGCCGAAGCTGATGCCAAAACCCAGCCCATCGCCGGTAGCTTCGCCGGGATCAGACGTCGCGACCATGCCGGCGATGCCGGCCCAAACCGAAAGCGTATCCAATGAACCACCGTATGTGATTAAACAGAACGGCTCTCTGGTACTGCTTACAGACAAGCCGCTGGCGCTTCGAGATCTAAAACCTCGCGGCAGCAAGTTGCTGGTGGAAGACCCGAATTTTGCCACTGCGAGAAATCGGTTTTCTTCCGAGTCGGTGTTCGTCTACTTCGACGTGAAGTCGATTAACAAACAGGAAGAAGAGCAACGGAAAAAGTGGGAAGCAGAGGATCAAAAGCGCCGAGAAGCTGAAGCGGCGAATCCACCAGCCCCGGAAATGATTCAGACGCCGCCATCGCAACCCGAGCCGGCCGGGGAGCCGTCACCGGCAAACCGGCCTGATGAGCCTGTCACTGTCGAGCTCGTGGGTCCCGGTACGGTACCGAACCCGGATGGCTCGACTGGCGGCCAATTGACTGCTCAGGTTGCGGGCCCGATGGACACCTCTTTCTTCTCGCTATCGTCGTTAATCTTTGGCGGACAGGCAAAATGGCCGGAAGCAATTGCCGTCGCGGCGAATTTTGAGGACGAGGGTTATGTGGTCCGCGCGTTGATGGTCAACGAAGCTGAGAGCAGGGCCAACGCGATACCCTTCATTCCGCAGTTCGTATCGGGCCCGGCCATTGTTCCCGCCGCGGCAAACATAATGCCCGCAGATTCGGAACTGTTTGTCAGCGTTTCGCTGGATTACGCTCAAGTGTACGACGGCATGGTGAAGGCAATGGCCGGTAATATTGAGATTGCTCGAAGAGTACAGCCGCAAATAGTGGCCTCCACGCAGCCCTCGTCGCCGTTTGCCGAATACGAAAAGAAACTGGGACTCAAAGTAAAAGACGACATATTGCCGCTTCTGGGCAACGAGATAGCGTTGGCCATTCCAAAGAAAAAGCCCCAGCCCGCCGCTACGCCCACCCCCGCTCCGGCGCTTGAACCATCCTCTGAAGATGGGCCAACAATGATTAGAGCTCCGGATCAAACTCCGATAATCGCAATTTCCATCAAGGACAAAGACGCCGTCCGAAAACTATTGCCTAAGATTGTTGATAGCATGTCTGTTAAAGGGGCGAGTCTTTTTGCTCAAACCGAACGGCGCGGCGAAACTGAAATCACTTCATATGCGAATATCTTCGCCTATGCCTTCATCGGTGACTTTCTGGTGTTAACGCCCGATGCGGCCCTTACTCGTCACGTGGTCGACTCCTATTTGAAAAACGAAACTCTGTCGGCCGATAGCCATTACAAAAACTCCACTCGTTGGCAACCAAGACAGGTGCAGGGCCAGGTGTATGCCGGCCGCGGCGTGATCGACCTCTACAATCCATTTGGTTCCAGCGCTCCCGTCGATGAAAGGCTGCTGGCTCTGATGGCTCGTCTTAATCCGGTGATCGATCCGATGACCTACTCACTGACCAACGAGGGCGTAGGTTCGCTTCACGAGTTACATCTACCCAAGAACTTGCTCATGTTGATGATTGCGGGGATGACCAGCCAGGTCAGCGAAACTCCGATAGTCACTAACGAATCAATCGCCCAAAGCCTCTTGCGTACAATCGCGGCCGCGCAGTCCACCTTCAGAGAAACCAAAGGCAAAGGGAACTATGCGTCGCTCGATGAATTGGCCAAAGAAGGACTAATCAGCAAAGACTTGTTCGAGAAGTATGGCTACCGGATTGAGGTGACTGTCTTGTCGAATAAGTTTGAGGCGACCGCGGTTCCACTCGAATACGGCAAGACGGGAAGAAAGTCATACTTTGTAGACGAAACGCAGGTGCTCCGCGGCGGCGATCATGGCGGCGGCCCCGCGACGATCGCAGACAAGCCTGTGGAATACTAAGTCCAAAGTCCAATGTCTAATGTCCCAAGTCAAGGACAGGACGCATAGTTTAGAGTTCAACTTCAGGTTGCGTTTTTCGCAACCACACAAGCTAAAGCTTGAACTCTAAACTATGCGTCCTGACTTTGGACTTTGGACCTTGGACTTTGGACCTTGGACCTTGGACTCTCTTCATAGATTTTCAATTGCAACCGGCTCGACCGGTTCCGCGAGTTCAAAACCAAACACACGTGAATAGAAATATAGTTCGCCGTCCAAAGCGCGTTTGATGTTTTGGGCTTGCCGGAATCCGTGCTGCTCACCTGCAAACGGAATGTAAGCTACCGGGATTCCTTTTTCTCGTAGCGCGTCGACCATCATTTCTGCCTGATTTGGCGGCACCACTTTGTCTTCAAGCCCCTGAAAGAAAATAACAGGACACGACAAGCGCTCAGTGAAATTGATCGGCGACCTCTCGTGATAAACTTCACGCTTTTCCGGGTACGGCCCCATCAAGCCGTCAAGATAACGAGACTCAAACTTGTGCGTCTCTTTCGCCAGAGCTTCCGCATCGCTCACGCCATAATGGCTGGCGCCGGCGTTGAAGGCGCGGCGAAAAGTCAGTGCGCAAAGCGTGGTGTAACCTCCTGCACTGCCGCCGGTGATCATGAGTCGGTCTCCATCCACTCGACCCTGTTGGACCAGGTAGCGCGCGCCGTTGGCACAGTCGTCAACATCAACAATTCCCCACTTGCCCTTTAATCGCTCGCGGTAGTTCCGGCCGAAGCCGGTACTGCCACCGTAGTTAACGTCAAGCACTGCAATTCCCCGGCTGGTCCAGTATTGAATGCTCAAACTCGAAGCTGTGGTTGCCGCCGCAGTCGGTCCGCCGTGGCTTTGGACCAGCAACGGCGGCAGGTCACCCTCGGGCGCACGAAAGTCGCGATTGGCCGGAGGATAAAAAAAGGCATGAGCCGTTAAACCATCTTCCGTGGGGAATTCAATTGGTTGAGGAGTGGAGAAGTATCCCGGATCGATCTCCAGGTTATGCGAGCGGCGCAGAGCCTGGATACTGCCCGTTTTTAAATCGAGCCTGACAACTGCCGCCGCTGCGGTTGGCGAGGCTGCACGCATAACCGCTTCACCACTTTGGGCACGGAGATACCTGATGTCGGTGTATGGCGTATCAAGACGTGTGAACTCTTTCGTCCGCGTATCGACTGCTGCAAGACCGGAAATGCCATTTTCGATGTAGTTACAAACCACTCGATCGGCGGATTCGAATGCATAACTCGACATGCCAAATCCCCACTGCGGCATGCCAAACTCTGCTTCCCTTGCATGCACGATTTCTATGTCGCCCGCATCATTGACCCTGTGCAAGTTCCACCAACCGGTGCGATCGGAGACAAAGTAAAGTACTCCCTCCGGCGACCATTCCGGCTGGAAGACAGATTCACTAACGCCTCCAGTGACACGCTCGGTTTGCTCTAGTAACCCGTCCTCCCCAATCTTTGCGGTCCAAAGCTCGGTCCCGTCCCAGGGCATATTCGGATGGTTCCATGTGATCCACGCCAGCCGTGAACCATCCGGGCTGAGCCGCGGAGACGAATAAAAGTCATTGCCTGACGCCAGCACCTGCCCCGCGCCGGTATTCTCGCGAAGGTCGAGGCTCACCAGACTGTTCACTGCTTCGCGACCCGCGACTGTGTGGTCCTCGCGAATACAAATCAATCGCTGCCGCCGAGCGTCGACAATTGCGTCGGCGTAACGTAATTCGGCCGCGGGCGTAGCGGGCGTGAGAGGCACGGGCTGTTGCCCCGCCCTCTGCACATAGAGTCGTTGGTCCGCGAAGTTTGAAAAATAGACATCACCTTTATGGACAGTGTAATCGCCGCCTCCGTATTCGTGAGCGCGAGTGCGAGCATTGAATGAAGATGGGGTTATATCTGAGATAATGCCCGCGGAGTCGCGTTTTACTATTACGCTCCGTCCCGCTTCCGTCGGGCGCATCTCACTCCAATAAATATCGCCGTCATCAAGTAAGGTCTGGCTAACTCCGATGGAACCGCTGACGATCAAATTAGAGGTTATGGGAGACTTCCAGGAGCCATAAGGCCTAACGCGAGGTTCAGCCATGAAGACCTTGTCCGCCTTTTCTAAACTGAAATAGAAGCCGGGGCATATTACGACATCATTTGGCCTGTTCACACAGAGAAACGTTTGAGAAATTTTTGTTACGTTCTTGTGAAGGCTTTGCAAGATTACCGCAACCATCGATCAAAAATTCCGATCTAATATCCGCCATCGTTAATTCTCCATGGGAGAACTGAGATAAAGGCAAGGGCGCCGGTCTTGGGGGAG
>Ga0190270_10000108_pt1 | contig 36119 bp, 11 predicted proteins | sample Popmic320T_FD_133748 | JGI IMG/M metagenome (GOLD analysis project Ga0190270, IMG submission 133748) | Populus adjacent soil microbial communities from riparian zone of Weber River, Utah, USA - 320 T | ecosystem: Environmental > Terrestrial > Soil > Riparian zone | place: USA: Utah | collected...
AGAGCGTCGAACAACTGGCTGAGAAGATCGCAATCTACCGCAAGGCATGGAGAAAACACCCGGCCGGCCCGGAGCGCGGGCATGTGACGCTGATGCTTCATACCTTCATCGCGGATGACCTGGATGTCGTTCGCGAAAAAGCGCAAAAGCCTTTTTGTAACTATCTCGTCAGCTCCATCGACTTGGCCAAGGGGTTGCTGCGGAGCCTCGGACATGAGGACGGCGCGGAACTGAGCGCCGAGGACCTTGAAGCGCTACTGTTACACTCCTTCAACCGTTATTACGAGACCAGCGGTTTATTCGGGACTCCCGAAACCTGTCTTAAGATGGTTTCGAAGTTGAAGCGCATCGGGGTCGACGAAATCGCCTGTCTGATTGATTTCGGTATAGACGTCGAATCAGTCATGTCGAGCCTTGCTTGCCTGGAGGTCCTCAAGCGGCGTAGCGACTCGGAGGGAGATTCAGGGCGCGAGGATTACGCGCTGCCGTCGCAAATCATCAGGCGGCAAGTATCGCACCTGCAATGCACCCCTTCGCTTGCCGCAATGCTCACGGAGGACCCGGAGGCGTTATCTGCCATGGGCTCTCTCCGCAAGCTTATATTGGGTGGAGAGGCATTCCCTATGTCGCTGGCCGAAAAGCTTAAAGGTGTGGTGTCGGGAGAGATCCACAACATGTACGGACCTACCGAGACGACAATCTGGTCTACGACGCACACCGGAATCGACGGCGCCAGCACGGTCCTTATCGGCCGCCCTATAGCAAACACGCAAGCCTATGTCGTTGACCAGCGCCTTCAGCCTACGCCGATCGGCGTACCCGGCGAAGCGCTCATAGGGGGAGACGGTGTCGTTCGGGGATACTTGAATCGCCCTGACATAACTGCGGAGAGGTTCATCCCGGACGGATTTGCCCGGCGGCCGGGAAGCTGCCTCTACCGCACAGGAGATCTCGCTCGTTACAGGGCGGACGGCAATCTTGAGTTCCTCGGCCGCCTGGATCATCAGGTGAAGATCCGCGGCCATCGCATCGAACTCGCCGAGATCGAGGAAACACTCAGACAACATGATGGCGTGCGCGAAGCGGTCGTCGTCGCCCGAGAAGATTCACACGGTGGCCTCCGCCTCGTCGCCTACATTGCGCCTTCGACGAAGGACAGGGGCGCGGAAGAGATAGGGGAGGAACCGCTAACTCTCGATGCCAGCGGTATGCCCGCAGGAAAGAAAGGCTTGAAGCCGGCGAACGGCTTGGCGGTTGCGCATCATGGCGGGTTCCAAACCAGCGTCCTTTTCAAGGAAGTGTTTGAGGAAGAAGTCTATCTTCAGAATGGCGTCACCCTCCGCGACGGGGACTGTATTTTTGACGTCGGGGCAAACATCGGACTCTTTACGCTCTTCGCGCACCAGCGATGTCCAAACGCTACCGTATACGCCTTTGAACCGATCCCGCCGAACTTTGAGTTATTGCGGGCCAATGTCACCTCGTACGGCATTAATGCCAAGCTGTTCAATTGCGGGTTATCTAGCAGGGCGGAATCGGCCACGTTCACTTTCTATCCGCAAGCGGCCGGGCTATCGGGGCGCTCATCCGATGTCGAAGAAGACAAAAACGAGACGCGGTCAGTCGTCAGCAGATGGCTCGAGCAGGTTGCCCCCGGCGATCGGGCCATCTTGCCCCAGCAGGAATTGAGCGAACTCCTGGATGAATATCTTCAGGCCGAAACTTATACCTGCCCGCTGCGGACGCTCTCTGACGTCATCCGCGAGAACTCGGTCGAACGCATCGATTTGCTCAAAGTTGACGTGGAGAAGAGTGAGTTGGATGTGCTGGCAGGAATCGAAGAAGAAGACTGGTCTAAGATCAAGCAGATTGTCATCGAGGTACATTCCAAAGAACTCCTCGACAGGTTAATACCCCTGCTTGAGCGACATGAGTATGAGATCGTCCGAAGCGGGGACATCGTCGTTGAGGGGGACCGTCAACGGGCGGCCGCCTATGTCTGCATGCTTTACGCCATTCACCCGAGCAGGCGCGTTGAGGTTGCGAACGGCAAGCCGGAGGCGGCTCGTCATCCGCTGCCTGGTCCGGTCCAACCCAGTCCCACCGTCGATGAGCTGCGGACGCTCCTGAAAGCCAAGCTCCCGCCCTATATGGTACCCGCCACTTTCGTGATGCTGGACGCCCTGCCTCTGACGCCCAATGGCAAGGTAGACCGTGGCGCCCTTCCGGCGCCGGATTCTGTGCAACTGCGACAGTCCGCCGACTATGTCGCGCCGCGAACGCTCACGGAAAGAAGGCTGGCGGAACTTTGGGCTGAGATATTGAGGAGACAGGGATTCGGAATTAACGATAACTTTTTTGAGGTGGGCGGACACTCGCTTATGGCGACGCAATTGGTAGCGCGGATCAGGGCAAAATTTTCCGTCGACCTAACCTTACGTGAATTCCTCAGGGATCCCACGATTTCGGGCTTGGCCGTCGCCATAGAAGAAGCACTTCTGTCGAGATCGAGTGAGACGAAACTGCAAGAGATGCTCGACATGCTCGAAGGGCTCGAAGAAGACGAAGCGCAGAGGATGCTAGAGTCGTAACCACACCCATGGGTCTAATTGCTGATTGTAGTCGCGCGAATGCGATTAAGCGCGCCACCCTCATCTAAACTGATGAGCGCCACGAGCTGAGCCTCAACGTTTTAATTGCGCCGCACGTAAAATCTAATTCCCAGGTCCGAAGTTACGCCCGACATGACTACGAACGAGACAAAGATCTCCGACGCGGCCGCCCGGTCAGAGTGGCTGAAGCGGCTCTCGCCCGCCAAGCGGGCATTACTGCTCAAACTCCTGCAGGAGGAAGCAGCCGGTCAGGAGAACGGCCACATCATCACCCGGCGCCCGCCATCGGACCGTGCGCATCTATCCTTCGCGCAGCAGCGCCTATGGTTCATCGATCAGTTGGAGCCGGGCAGCCCTCTCTACAACGTGCCTGAAGCCGTAAGCCTGAAGGGGAGCCTAAACCTGACGGCGCTCGCGCAGAGTTTCGACGAGATAGTGCGGCGGCACGACGCGTTGCGCACTACGTTCGCCGTGGTCGACGACCAACCGGTACAGATCATAGCGCGCGGGAAAACCGCGCCGCTACTTGTGGTTGATTTGAGCGGACTCCCGGAGGCGAAGCGTGAGGTTTGCGCCAGGCGACTGGCGGCGAAGGAGGCGCGGCGGCCGTTCGACTTGGCCAACGATCTGCCGCTGCGGACGGCGCTACTGCGGCGCGACGAGCGGGAGCACTGGATCCTCCTCACCCTGCATCACATCATCTCCGACGGATGGTCGATGGGAGTGTTCATGCGGGAAACGACAGCGCTCTATGAAGCTTTTTCTAAAGGGCGACCCTCTCCTTTGGACGACCTTCCAATCCAGTACGCCGATTATGCGATTTGGCAGCGGGAACGACTGAGCGGCGATATTCTGGACCGCGAACTCGCATACTGGAGAAAACAGTTATCCGGGGCGCCGCTCGCTTTGAATTTGCCGACCGACTACCTGCGCCCATCCGTTCAAAAACATCGCGGGGCTCGTCAATCGATTCTGATTGCGAAATCGGTGAGCGAAGAGTTAGGAGCCATCAGCCGTCGCGAGAACGCCACCTTGTTTATGACATTGCTCGCGGCGTTCGGCGAGCTGCTGCGCCGCTATACTGGTGAGCATGACATAACGATTGGCTCGCCGATCGCCAGCCGCATATTGCCTGAGGTCGAAGGGCTGATCGGTTTTTTTGTCAACGCGCTGGTCATGCGCATCGATCTTTCGGGCGCCCCCACCTTTCTTGAATTGATTAGTCGCGCGCGTGAAACCTCGATAAGCGCTTACGCTCATCAAGAGTTACCGTTTGAGAAGCTGTTGGAAGAATTGTCGCCGGAACGTGACCTGAGCCGGCACTCTTTATTCCAAGTCGCCTTCGTGGTGCAAAACGCCCCGCTCCCTGCGCTGAAGCTGCCGGGGGGGCGCATCGAGCCGATTGAGATCGAAAACTACACGGCGAAGTTCGATCTGACTTTATCGATAGAAGAGGCGGAAGACGGGTTGAAAGCATACCTGGAATATGACACTGACCTCTTTGCCGAACAGACAATTATCAGGTTATTGACACACTTCGAAATATTACTGAGTGGTATTGTAGAAAATCCCCGAAGGCGAATTTCGGATCTACCCTTACTCTCTGAAGCGGAGTATCGACTATTACTCGCCCCACAAAATACTCCGCCATTATCCGGCGTAGCGACAGACCTGTGTGTCTGCCCCGGCGGTAATGCGGGCGCCGGAGCCGGGACAGACACGCAGGTCTGCCCTTACCATAATTCTGCCTGGCCACCTACCACTCTGCATCGGTTATTCGAAGCGCAGGCGGCGCGGACCCCCGATGCCATCGCCCTAGTCTTCGAAGAAGAGGTGGTGACCTACGGCGCGCTGAACCGAAGGGCGAATCAAACGGCTCATTACCTACGAAGGCTCGGGGTTGGGCCTGAGACACCTGTCGGTCTGATGATGGAACGATCCTCAGAAGGATTGGGGTACATGATCGTTGGGCTGATCGGGATTCTCAAAGCTGGAGGCGCGTATGTTCCCCTCGACCCGACCTACCCGCGCGAACGCCTGTCTTTTATGTTGGAAGATACGCTTGCGCCGGTGTTATTGACGCAGCGAAAGTTTACTGACCATCTCTCCGAACGCGGCGTACAGAAGATATACATGGATGCCGATTGGGAAACGATCGCAGCCGAAAGCGGCGAAGATCCTCTCGGCCAATTGCCGCCGGAAAATCCCGCATATGTGATCTATACTTCAGGCTCTACGGGAAAGCCCAAGGGGGTTGTTGTGTCCCATGGCAACGTGGCCCGCCTTTTCACCGCCACTCAACATTGGTTTCATTTCGAGAGGCGACATGGGCAACAGGACGTCTGGACATTATTTCATTCATATGCCTTTGACTTCTCGGTTTGGGAAATATGGGGGGCGCTGCTCTACGGCGGTAAGCTGGTCGCAATACCCTACTGGGTGAGTCGCACGCCGGAATCATTTTATGACCTACTGGTCAGGGAACAGGCAACGATCCTCAACCAAACTCCATCCGCATTTCGCCAACTGATCCGGTCCACTCATCTGAATAGCGCGACGGATCAATCGCAGATAAAAGCGCTACGTTATGTGATCTTCGGAGGCGAGGCTTTGGATTTGAAGAGCCTGGGTCCGTGGTTTGATCGCCATCACGACGCACAGCCGCAGTTGGTCAACATGTACGGAATTACCGAGACTTGCGTCCATGTGACCTACCGCCCATTAACCGCGGCCGATCTCGCAGGGGGGAGCGTGATTGGCGAATCAATTCCGGATCTATCGGTTTATGCGTTTGATCAGCATCTACGGCCGGTTCCGATCGGCGTCTCAGGCGAGCTCTATGTCGGTGGCCGAGGATTGAGTCGAGGATACCTACATCGCCCAGAACTGACGGCAGAGCGCTTTATTCCAAATTCATTCAGCTTCGAACCGGGAGAACGACTTTATCGCACGGGGGATAGGGCGCGCTTTCTGCCCGACGGCGATATCGAATATCTCGGGCGGGTGGATCATCAGGTGAAACTCCGTGGCTTACGAATCGAGCTCGGCGAAATAGAGGCCGTGCTGAATCGGCATCCGGCGGCGCGCGACGCAGTCGTACTGGCGCGAGGGGACGAGCCCGAGGAAAAGCGTCTGATCGCCTATGTCGTTCCAAACCCGGAATATGGCGTTAGTAATGCGGAAGTCACAGGCGCGGAACAGGTTTCGCAGTGGGAGTTGGTGTTCGACGAAACTTACGAACAAAAGTCCAGGTCTATCGATCCGACATTCAATATCAGCGGCTGGAATAATAGTTACACCGGGCTGCCCCTCGCCGAAGCCGACATGCGGGAGTGGGTAGATAACACCGTGGAGCGGATTCTCGCACGGCGACCCCGGCGTGCGCTGGAGATAGGCTGTGGCACGGGCCTGCTCTTATTCCGGCTGGCGCCGCGATGCGTCGAGTACTTGGGAACAGACTTCGCGCAGGTCGCTCTCGATTACATCCGGCGGACTCTGACGATGCAGCGCAATGAGCTACCCCAACTGACCCTCGTCAAAAAAAATGCGAATGATTTCGACGGCATTGAAGCAGGGGCTTTTGACGCGGTCGTGCTCAATTCCATCGTCCAATACTTCCCGAGCATCGACTATTTGCTCGACGTGCTTAAAGGCGCGGTGAAGGCTGTAAGCCCCGGCGGGTTCATCTTCATAGGAGACGTCCGCAACCTACGTTTACTCGAAGCCTTTCATCTCTCGCTCCAACTCCACCAGGCGCCGGACTCTCTGAGGTCGGAGCAGTTGCGGTGGCGGGTGAAGAAGCAGATGGAGATGGAAGAGGAATTGGTGATCGACCCCGCTTTTTTCGTGGCGTTGAAGCAAAAGCTTCCGAATCTGTGTGGCGTAGAGATTCTACTCAAGCGCGGTGTTTGCCACAACGAGCTTACTCGATTCCGCTACGACGTGGCGCTCCGAGTCGGGACTGAGACCCCTTCGGCGGTTGCAGGCCCCGGCCTTAACTGGCAGGACGAGAGGCTCAATCTGGCCTCTCTGCGGCGGCTTTTGCAAGATGAACGACCTGATATGTTATACGTGAGGCGAGTGCCCAATCGCCGCGTTTTTCCGGAGGTGAAGGCCCTCGAGTGGATGGCGGGCGCCGTCGGGCCTAAGACCGCCGGCGAGTTACGCCAAATCATGGACCGAGGAGATGAAACCCGCGGCGTTAACCCGGAGGATTTCTGGTCGTTGAGCGATTCGCTGCCCTACAGTGTCAGCGTCACTTGGTCAAGTGACGACAACCCTGGTTGCTTTGACGCGCTGTTCGTGCGCCGCGACGGACCGACTACTGACGTCAATTCGAGCGATTACTTTCCCCTCGGGTCGTCAGAGACCAAGGCCTGGGCCGACTACGCCAACAACCCCTTAAGGGGAAAGTTCATGCGAAAGCTTACCCCTGAGTTGCGCGGTATGCTGCAGAAACACCTGCCTGATTACATGATGCCCGCCGCCTTCGTCATGCTGGACGCTTTGCCACTCACGCCCAATGGCAAGCTCGACCGCCGGTCATTGCCGCCGCCTGATGAGTCCCGTCCTGATTTAGAGCATTCTTTCGCGCCCGCCCGCACACGGACAGAAACGATTCTCGCGGAGATGTTTTCACAGGTACTCGACGTCCACCCTGTGGGCGTCTACGATAACTTCTTCGACCTCGGCGGACACTCTCTGCTGGCGACCCAGCTGTTATCGCGAATGCGTGAGAGTTTCCAGTTGAAAGAACTCTCCCTGCGCAGCTTGTTTGAAGCGCCTACGGTGGCAGGCATTGCCGAGAGAATTGATACGGCTCGCGCGGCCGGTCGGCCATCCACCGATCTATCCATACGGCCAGTGTCGCACGACGAAGGTCTACCGCTATCGTTCGCTCAACAGCGCCTCTGGTTTCTAAGCGAGCTGGAACCTGGCAGCGCCAGCTATAACGTTCCCGCGGCCATGCGAGTGAGCGGCAGCTTCAACGGCGAGGCCCTCCGGCAGAGCCTGTCAGAGATCGTCCGCCGCCACGAAGCCCTGCGCACACGAATCGCAAAGACGGCCGGCCGGGACGTGCAAATCATCGATGAGGCGGCGCCGCTCGAATTGACCCTGGCGGACCTTCGCGGTCTGCCGGTGGCCGGGCGCGAGGGTAAGGCCATGCGGCTCGCAAAGGCCATGGCGCAACGACCGTTTGACATGTCGCGCGGCCCTCTCTTGCGAGTCAGTCTATTATTGCTCGACGAGGATGAATACATCCTGGTCATCGTCATGCATCACATCGTCAGTGACGGCTGGTCAATCGGAGTGCTGATCGGAGAAGAAACGACTATATACGAAGCCTTTTCAGCCGGGAGGCCTTCGCCGTTGGCCGCCTTGCCCATTCAATACGCGGACTTTGCCCACTGGCAGCGGCGCTGGCTGGAGAGCGAGGAGGCCGAGACCCAGCTGACTTACTGGCGACGACAGCTTGCGAATGCGTCACCCCTTCTACGACTGCCGACGGATTACCCCCGGCCGCTGGTCAGGACCGGCCGGGGCGCAAGGCGGCCCGTGGCGCTGCCGCTGGGGTTGACTCAAGGACTGAAGGACTTGTCTCAGCGGGAGGGGGCGACCTTGTTCATGTGCCTGCTGGCCGCCTTCAAGACGCTGTTGTACCGCTACACCGGCCAGACCGACATTGTCATTGGCTCCGATATCGCGAATCGTAACCGGGTAGAAGTTGAAAGTCTCATTGGGTTCTTCTCTAACATGCTTGTCCTGCGCACGGAGCTATCCGACAGTCTGACTTTTAGGGAACTGCTGGCGAGGGTACGTGAGGTGACGTTAGAGGCCTATGCCAACCAGGATGTCCCCTTCGAGAAGTTGGTCGAGGTCCTACAGCCGCGACGGGATTTGCGCTACACCCCGCTGTTTCAGGTCGTATTCACGCTGCAGAATGCGCCGACGCCGCCGCTGGAGCTCCCCGGCCTCAGGCTGGACCTCGTCGAGGTCGATTACGGCGCTTCGAAGTTCGACCTTGTCATGAACATGTGGGACCTCGACCAAGGGCTCGCCGGCTCGCTCGAATACAATACGGACCTCTTCGTCGCCCCGACCATTCTCAGGATGCTAGGCCACTTCAAGAGGCTGCTCACGAGCGCCGTCGCCGCCCCGGACGCGCGCTTGAAAGACTTAGAGATCTTCTCCGAAGAGGAGCGGACTTTTCTGGGGCGTCAGACAGACATAGAGGAGCTTCAGGGAAGCTTTTCCTTCTAGGCAGTCCCTTCACGTCCGAAGGGCCGAGGCAGGAGGTTACGAGGCGATGAATTGCAAACCGCTCGACTGCGTCGTGATCGGCTACAACGAGACCCGGTTTGAGGAGTACGAGGCGTTGCTGCGTAAGTATGGGGAAGACTCCGAAGCATACCGGGATCTAAAATACAGCTTCGTCGAGATCGGAGGCAAAAAGCTCAACTATGTCGGCCTGCTCAATCACGTCGCAAGTCTCGTTGACTCGCGAAGCGCGGGGGCGAAGCAAGAGCTCAAATCCTGTGACATACCGAACTTGGCCGCCGTGTACCTGACGCATTACCTCAGACGACAGGGCCACTTTGCGCAGTACATCAATCTGTTCCAGTTCGAGAAGGACAGGTTGGCCGAGTACTTGGCCGAATCGCCACTATGCGTGGCCATCACCACCACCTTCTACGTGGTAAATTTCCCCGTGATTGAAATGGTCAGGTTTGTGCGGGCGCACAACCCGAAGGTCAAGATCGTTGTCGGCGGTCCGCTCATCTCCAACCATGTCAGGAACTATCGCGGCAAAGAATTGAAGGCAGCGCTCGAAGATATCGGGGCAGACATCTACGTGATCGAGTCGCAGGGGGAGTGGACCCTTTCACAGATTATCGAGTGTCTGCGTACGGGCGGGGCTCTAAGCGCCGTCCCGAATATCGCTTACCTGTCCGGAGGAGAACTGCACAGGACGCCGCCCGCCGGCGAAGCAAACTCACTCGACGAGAGCTTTATCGACTGGCACACGTTTGCCGACCAGGACCTGGGCCCGACGTTGCAAACAAGGACCGCCAGGAGCTGCGCCTTCAGCTGTTCCTTCTGCAATTACCCCGAGCGGGCGGGAAAGCTGACGCTGGCTACACTGGACACGGTCGAGAAGGAATTGGACTCGATGCGCGACCTCGGCTACGTGAAGAATGTCGTCTTCATAGACGATACCTTCAATGTCCCACTGCAGCGTTTCAAGGACCTCTGTCGCTTGATGATCAGAAAGGATTACCGGTTCAACTGGTTCTCTTACTTCCGCTGCAGTAATTCGGATGAGGAGGCGATCGCTCTGTTGGCAGAGAGCGGCTGCAAAGGGGTCTTCCTCGGGATCGAATCCGGTTCCCCACATATCCTGAGGAACATGAACAAAGCCGCCACCGTCGAAAAGTACGTCAAGGGCATGGAATTACTGCAGGAGTACGGCGTCTTAACATTCGCCTCCCTCATCTTCGGGTTCCCGGGAGAAACCGGCGCGACCATTGACGAGACAATCCACTTCATCAAGCAGGCGAAACCTGACTTTTACCGCGCACAACTGTGGTACTGCGAGTCCGGCACGCCGGTCGAGCGGCAGCGCGATAAGTATGCCATCACGGGAGACGGTTTCGTCTGGAGTCATGCGACGATGAGCAGCCTCGAAGCCATGGACCATATCGACAGGGCGTTCCTCGATATCGACTCTTCGATCTGGCTCCCGCAGTGGTCATTCGACTTCTGGACGATACCCTACTTGTTAGGCAAAGGGCATTCGCTCGAGCTGTTCAGCGATTTGATGAAGTGGGCGCACAAGCTGCTGGCGCTTGATATTGCTTACGTCCGCCCGGAAATGAAGGCTGGGATGAAGCAAAAGTATCTTGACGAGATGGTCAGGGCGATGCGGGTCGAACTGGCGGATAGATCGGCGGAGGGAGGGGAGTCCTAGCATGCATGCGGCAAACTCGAAGCTGTTTGACGAAAAATTAAGCGCCGACAGAGACTACTGGTTAGAGAAACTATCTGGTGACCTGGCGCCGGCGGGGCTGCCCCTGGATTTCAAGCGGCCGGTGGACTGCTCGGGTGAGAAGACTCGATTTCAGGGCGAAATCGAGCCGGAGGTCGTCGACAGGCTCCTGTCGGTCTGCGGGCATGCCGACACGCTCGTTTTCGCGGCGCTCGTGGCGGCGTTAAACGTCTGCCTGTACAAGTACACGGGCAACGGAGAAATCATTGTAGGCACAACCATACACGAGCGACACCGTGAGGTGGCGGCGTTAAATAAATTGTTGGCGCTCCGCAATCACGTCGAGGGCGGAATGACCGGGGGGCAGCTATTACAGGAGGTCAAGCGCACGCTCGCCGAGGCTTATTCGCATCAGAAGTACGCGTTCGACAGTATTCTTGAACTCCTCCAGCGCGAGACTTCGGGCAATCGTGCGCCGCTGTTCGACGTCGTCGCGCTTCTCGACACTATCAATGACCCAGAGCATGTCAGGACTCTGCGGAACGACGTTACGATCGTCTTTTCCATGGGCCATGGCCGGATCAGCGCCGCGATCTCCTACAGCCCGAGATTGTTCAAGAGGAGGTCCTTAGAGGTTTTCTGGGATCATTACCGGCGTGCGCTGTGGGCTCTCATCGACCGCCCAGACGCGCGGGTGGCCGAACTCGATCTGCTTTCTTCCGACAGGCGGCGGGAAATCTTATTCGACTTCAACGAGACCAAGCAGGATTACCCAAGAGAGGCGACTATCCACCATCTGTTCGAGGAGCAGGTAACTCGGACCCCGGACGACGTGGCCCTTGTATTCAAAGACAGGCTTCTTTCGTTCGCCGAGTTGAACGGGCGAGCCAATCAGTTGGCGCGCCGCCTGCGCAAGTTGGGCGTGGCGCCGGGGATATTGGTCGGTTTGTATCTTGAACATAGCCCGGAGATGGTCGTGGCCATTCTCGGCGCGCTCAAGGCCGGGGGCGCCTACGTCCCGATCGAGCCCACCCACCCGCGGCAACGCGCCGACTTCATGCTGAAGGATGCCGGGATCACGATTGTGTTGACGCAGCAGGCGCTCATTGAGCGGCTGCCGGGATCTGGCTTGGTGATCCTCGCGCTAGACACCGGTTGGGATGAGTTGGCGGAGGAAAGCGCTATGAACCTTCCGCCCGCGGCAGCCGCCGAAGATCTCGCCTACGTGATCTACACATCCGGGTCGACCGGAGAACCCAAAGGGGTGAAGATTCAGCACCGGGCGCTGGTCAATTACATTTGCTGGGCGAAGCAGGTCTACATGCAGGATCTGCCGCAAGGCGGAAAGATCGCCTTTGCGCTTTACTCTTCGCTCGGCTTCGATCTTACCGTCACCTCTATTTACACCCCCCTGGTAACCGGTAATCAAGTGCGAGTCTACCGCGCGGTGGGCAAGGAGTCGCCGCTGACGGAGGCGCTGAGAGACGATCAGGTGGACGTTATAAAACTGACGCCGAGTCACCTGGCGCTGATGAAGGAAAATGATCATCGCGGCGGCCGGAACAAGCGGCTGATCGTCGGCGGCGAAGCCCTACAAACCGAGCTTGCCAGACAGGTCTATGAGCGCTTCGGAGGCAGGGTAGAGATATTCAACGAGTATGGCCCCACCGAGGCGACCGTCGGTTGTATGGTTCACAAGTTTGACCCGGCGCAGGACGATCGCATATCGGTCCCGATCGGCCGCCCTGCGGCCAACGTCCAGATATATATACTAGACGAACATCTGACCCCAGTACCGGAGAATGGGGTCGGCGAGCTCTACATCTCGGGCGAGGGGCTGGCCGAAGGCTATCTGAATCGCGCGGAGCTAACCGGGGCAAGGTTCATTGACCACCCGTTCCTTTGCGGGAAAAGGATGTATAAGACGGGAGACCTGGCTCGGTGGCTGGATGGCGTTGTTGAATATATCGGGCGCAGAGATGAGCAAATCAAATACCATGGCTACCGGGTGGAGCTAAATGAGATACGGAGCGTTTTGAACAGTCACTCGCAGATCCGAGACAGCGTTGTGACGGTGCGCAAGGACAAGAACGGCCAAGACGTCCTCGTGGCCTACTACGCGTCCAGGAACGAGATAGACCAGAAAGACCTGCGGGCATTCCTAGCCGAGCGCATCATCGAAGAGACCATACCAAATCTGTTCGTTCACATGACGAGATTGCCGTTGACGTTAAACGGCAAGATCAACTACCAGGCGTTACCGACTCTGGCGGACATTCGGGAGAACGCAAAGCGAACCTACGTGGCCCCGAGGAACGCCATTGAGAGAACCCTGTCTGAAATCTGGGCGAAGCTGCTCGACGTACGGCAGGTTGGCGCCGAAGACAATTTCTTTGAACTGGGCGGTCATTCCTTACTGGCCGCGCAAGTGATCACGCAGATTCGCGACGTCCTGCGGATCGATGTCGCCCTTCAAACTCTGTTCGAATCACCAACGGTGATTGAGTTGGCCGAAAGGATCGCGATGATGAGCGGCGCTCCGGCGCCCGCCATTGGCGCCGCCATTCGTGAGGGCGAGTTGCCGCTATCATTTGCGCAGCAACGATTCTGGTTCCTGAACAGCTTGAACCCGGGTGACCCTGCTTATAACCTGCGCGCGCCTGTGCGTCTGACCGGGCCGCTGAATGTCTCAGCGCTGGAACAGGCCGTCGGCGAGATCGTCCGGCGCCATGAGGTTTTGCGCACGGTTTTCCCCGCCGTCCAGGGGCGACCCGTCCAGGTCATCATGCCGTCGCAATCGCCGCCCATTCCCCTGGCCGATTTGAGCGGTATTGATCGGGCTAAGGCTGGCGCCATGGTAGATCGCTTACTCGCCCTGGATGCGCTGAGGCGCTTCGACCTCTCGGGCGGCCCGCTGGTGCGGGTCAGCATTGAGCGGCTGGGAGAGTTGGAGCATGTCCTGCAATTCACGATGCATCACATCATCAGCGATGGCTGGTCGGTCGAAGTCTTAAATCACGAAGTATCGTCACTCTATCAATCTTTCTCAGGCGGAATCCCGGCGGCGCTGCCCGAGCTGCCGATCCAGTACGCGGATTTCTCCGCCTGGCAGCGTGAGCAATTGCGGAGTGACGCGCTTGAGGGCCAACTGGCTTACTGGAAACGCCAACTGTCCGGGGCGGGCCCTGTGCTGGATTCCCTCGCTGACCGCGCGCGTCAGAAGCTGCGCTCCTGCCATGGCTCGACGCGTCGATTCACGCTCGGAACAAGTCTGGCTGATGGATTACGCGCGCTGAGCCGCCGCCGGCGTGTGACTCTGTTCACGACTTTACTGGCGGCCTTTCAGGCGCTCCTGCACCGCTACACGGGCCAGGATGACATCCTGGTCGGCTCCTCGGTCGCCAACCGGGGCCGGGCGGAGACGAAGGGGCTGATCGGGTGTTTGATCAACACAGTGGCGTTGCGCACGGACATGTCGGGCAATCCGACCTTCACAGAACTTCTGACGCGCGTGCAGGAGGTCAATACCGTAGCGCAGGCCAATCAGGATGCGCCGTTCGAGCTGGTGATCGAAACCTTGCATCCGGAGCGTCGAACGAATTACACGCCACTCATTCAAGTCTGGTTCGCGCTACGCCAGCCGATGACGCCCATCGAACAACCGTCCGGGCTGCTGATGACGCCCGTCGAAGTTGACCTGGAGACCGCGCAGTTCGATCTAACGCTGACGATGAGCGAAGCGGCTGAAGAGATCGTCGGCATGATGAACTACAGCGCAGAGCTGTTCGATGACGACAGCATCGCCGAGATGATAGACCAGTACTGCGCCTTGCTTGAGGCTGTGGTGGCGGATCCGGATGGGCGAATATTAGATCTACCGTTGGTTAACCAGTTTGCGCGGCCACAGGCCGGCGTAAATGGAACCGTCGCAGCGCCGGGCAACACGTCACACCCTTCTGACGCGGTTCAGCCGCAAACGGGCGCCCGAGCGCATTGACACACCTGTGCGATTTCACACCAACAGATTCTACTCAGCTCGCTAATTCAAGAAAGCTTCGGCCGAAAAGCTTCGGCCGAGCGCTTCAATCAGAGTCTTTCCCCGCAGGCTGGTGAGCGGCTGAGTGAAGAAGCGCAACATCATCGGATGGAGGCAAGTGATTACGCTATGAGTGGCACAAAACCCAAGAGACTGATCTTTGATAGCAAGTTAAAAGCCGAGAAGGATTATTGGCTGCAAAAATTGTCTGGCGATCTTGCCGAGTCAAGTATTCCACCGGATTTTGAAAGGCCCGCCAGGCGGTCAGGGGCGAAGTCGACGGTAACTCTACACTTGCCTCTGGAATTGTCCGGCAGGTTGATCGAGTTCGCCGACGCATCCCTCTTCTCGCTGTATACGACACTGATGAGCGCGTTGAAGGCCTATCTCTTTCGATGCGCCGGGCGCGGGCGCGTCGTGGTTGGCAGCCCGCCTTGCATGGAAGGCGCCGATCCGACGCCGGCAGAGAATGCGCTGGCGATAGTCGACGACCTTTCCGGCGACCTATCTTTCCGGCAACTCCTTGGGCGCGTGCGCGCGACTTTGGAGGAGGCCTACGCAAATCAGAATTATCCATTCGGCCGCCTGGCCTCCGATCTAGGCCTGGACGCGTTCGGGGAACGGTGCCCGACCTTTGACATCGCGCTGAGGCTCGAAGGACTGCACGGCGATTTGCCGGAGCTTCAAAACGATATCACGCTGTCATTCAACCGGGATCTTGAGGGACTGACCTGCATGGCCACGTATGGCGAAGAGCTCTTTCGCAGAGAGACCGTCGAGCGCCTGGCGCAGCACTTGATAAACCTGCTTGACGAGGCCATCGAAAATGCGGCCACACCGATTTCGGATATAGAGTTCTTGAGCGAGGCGGAGCGAAAGCAGTTCCTGATCGAGTGGAATCAGACCGCTTCGCATTTCCCCTTCGACTGCGCCGTACAGCAGGGCTTTGTCGCCCATGCGGCGCAGTCGCCTGACGCAACCGCGTTGGTCGTAGAAGGATACCACCTGTCTTACGGGGAGCTGGACCAGCGTTCAAATCAACTGGCGCGGTATCTACAGGCGCATGGGGTCGGGCCTGAGGTCTGTGTCGCCATCTGCATGCAACGCTCACCGGAGGTGATCGTCTCAATACTGGCGGTCCTGAAGGCGGGCGGGGCCTACGTCCCATTGGCCCCCTCTCTCCCGACAGATCGTCTCAGCTACATGCTTGAGGATAGCCAGGCGCTCGTTTTGATCACGCATGAGCGCCTACTGGATCGCTTCGCATACCGCCCGTCTCACATACTTTGCCTGAATGCTGAGTGGGCGGCGGTGTCGAGCTACTCGAAGGGGCGACTGGCGGTTCAAGCCGGGCCGGCCAACTTAGCCTATGTGATTTACACCTCCGGCTCGACCGGCCGGCCCAAAGGAGTCATGATCGAGCGCCGCGGTTTCGCCAACCTGGTCCAGGCCCAAATTCAGGCCTTCGGTGTACGCGCCGACAGCCACGTCCTACAGTTTGCGTCATTAGGCTTCGACGCCTCGGTCTCGGAGATCTTTATGGCCATATGTAGCGGGGCCACTCTGCGCCTGGGACAGGATCGAGGGCCGGACCTGGCAGCCGCGCTGCGCCGGGAGATGATCACCGTCGTCACGCTTCCACCGGCGGTGCTCGCCACTCTAGACGCCGAACCCTTGCCGGCGCTGGAAAGCCTCATATCTGCAGGCGAAGTCTGTCCATCCGAGGTCGTCGAGCGCTGGGGGCGCGGGCGCCGCTTCTTCAATGCTTACGGGCCGACAGAAAGCAGTGTGTGCGCATCGCTGTTAGAGTGCGGGCAGGGGTATCGGAATTATGCGCCGATCGGCCGGCCGCTGGCCAACACTCAACTCTATGTGCTCGATGCCGGCCGGCGATTGGCGCCTGTTCGTGTGGAGGGCGAACTTTACATCGGCGGCGTAGGCCTGGCCAGAGGCTACCTGAAGCGGTCTGATTTAACGGCCGAGAAGTTTATCCCTAATACGTTCAGTCAAGAGCCCGGCGCTCGCCTGTATGTGACAGGGGATAGCGTACGTTACCTCGATGATGGAACGATTGAGTTTGTCGGGCGTCGTGATCGGCAGGTGAAAGTGCGCGGCTACCGGATCGAACTCGGCGAGATTGAAGTCGCGTTGCGACGACAAGAGGGGGTTAAAGATGCGGTCGTGACTCTGCGCGAGGACGAGCGCGACGAGAATCGGCTGGTGGCTTACATCGTCGGCATGGACTCAGAGGCGATCCGTGACGGAGCCTTGCGGGGTTCGCTGCAGCGGCAGTTGCCGGATTACATGATTCCCTCGGTGTTTGTCGCGTTAGAAGAGTTGCCGCTGACGGTCAACGGGAAGGTGGACCACCGCGCCCTGCCCGAGCCGCAATGGGCCCAAAGCCGCATGATCTATAACGCGCCGGTGACCGAGACAGAGGTGGCGGTGGCCAGCATCTGGGCTGATCTGTTGAGTGTCGATACGGTCGGGCGGGATGACGACTTTTTCAAGTTAGGCGGACACTCGCTGTTGGCCTCACAGGTCGTCGCGCGCGTGCGCGAGGAGTTTGGCCTAGAGTTGCCGGTCCATGATTTATTCGAGCATTCCACGGTCTCCGATTTCGCCCAGTACCTCGACACAGTCCGTTGGATTGCGCAAGACACGCTGCCTATGCCCCGAGTGGCCGGCGGGGGGCGCGAAGAGGGTGAGTTATGATGGTTGCTGAGCTTCTCTCGCAGCTTCGTCGCCTGGACGTGAAACTCTGGCTCGACGGTGATAGGCTGCGCTACAGTGCGCCGAAAGGCGCGCTCTCACCAGTCTTACTGGATGAGTTGACCAGGAGCAAGGAAGAGATCTGCCTGCTCCTGCGCAACGCGGCGGGCGCCACGGCTATCACCCTTTTGCCTATAAGTAGGGTCGAACGCGGAGCAGGGCTGCCGCTGTCATTCGCGCAGGAACAGCTATGGTTGATCAATCAATTCGCTCCTGACAGTCCCGCCTATAATATATCTACCGCCCTACGCTTGAAGGGGCCACTCAATGAAGCGGCGTTGATCCAAACGCTCAGCGAAATCGTGCGACGGCATGAGGTCTTACGGACGACATTCTTCGCCACGGGCGGGCGGCCCGCGCAGCTTATAGTCCCGTCGTTGAACTGCGCGCCGCCTGCGGTCGACCTCCGGAAATTACCGGAGGCGGAGAGAGAATCTTGCGCCGGAGCGATAGCCTCGCAGGAATCCAGACGGCCCTTTGACCTCGCGCAGGCCCCGTTGCTGCGGACGACCCTGCTGCGCCTAGGTGAGCAGGATCAGGTGGTCCTTTTTACCATGCACCACATCGTCAGTGACGCCTGGTCATTAGGAATCCTGGTCCGTGAGGTCACGGCATTTTATGAGGGTTTCGTTTTGGGTTCCCCCCCGCCGTTGCCGGAGCCGCCGGTTCAGTATGTGGATTTCGCGAGTTGGCAACGTCGGTCGTTACAGGGTGACGTCCTAGAAAAGCAATTGGGATACTGGAAGCAGAGGCTCGACGGAGTTCCGACCCTAGAGATGCCTACCGACAGACCACGCCCGCCCGTGCAGCGCTTCCGGGGCGCGACGAAGTCCGTCAGATTGTCTGAGTCTCTATCGAGGTCGCTCAATGAACTGAGCAGGAGCAATGGGGTGACAATCTTCATGACCCTGCTTGCGGCCTTCAAAACCTTGCTGCAGCGCTACTGCAATCAGGATGACATAATCGTCGGAACTTCTATCGCGAACCGTAGTCGGCCGGAGGTCAAGGATCTCATCGGGTTCTTCGTTAATACGCTGGCGCTCCGCACGGACCTCTCGAATGACCCGACGGTGAGTGAGTTATTGGAGAGGGTGCGCAAGGTCACGCTGGAAGCTCAGGCCCATCAGGACTTGCCGTTCGACATGTTAGTGAACGAACTGCAGCCAGTGCGCGACCCGAGCCGCAACCCCCTCTTCCAGGTGTTGTTCATGCTGCAAAATACCCCGGAAGGGTATTTGGAGTTGGAGGGGCTCAGCCTGAGCAGACTGGAGTTCGATCACAACGCTGCGCAGTTTGACCTGAGTCTGATGACAGGGGAATGGGGGGGGCGGATCCATTGCATCCTGGTATACAACACCGACTTGTTCGAGAGCGCGACGGTCAGCCGGCTACTGGACCACTTCCAGGTTTTGTTAGAGGCCTTTGTCGCAGACCCCCAGGCGCGCCTATCGACCTTGCCACTCCTGAAGGAAGACGAACGGCGCAGACAAGTTGTCGAATGGAATGCAACGCGTGCGGATTACCCGAAGGATGAATGTATGCACGCGTTATTCGAGCGCCAGGCGGGAGCCGCGCCCGACTCGGTGGCGGTCGTCTTTGAAGGCGAGCAGTTGACTTACGGCGAATTGAATCGCCGCGCCAACCAACTGGCGCATTACCTGCGCCGAACGGGTGTCGGCCCGGAAGTCCGCGTCGGCGTCCTGATGCAACGATCTGTTGAGACCCTGGTAGCGCTCCTGGGCATTCTAAAGGCCGGCGGCGCCTATATCCCCCTTGATCCGTCAATCACAAAAGAACGCTTAGCCTTCATCCTGAGGGAGACCGGGGCATCGCGACTCGTGACTCACAGGCCGGCGGCCGAGAAAGCGCAGTTCGGCGAGGCGCAGGCCGTGCGCCTGGACGTCGACTCGGAAATGTTGAACCGCGAGAGCGACCGCAACCCCACTCATCCTTCGACAGGAGCGAATCACCTCGCATACGTAATCTACACCTCCGGGTCAACCGGGCGGCCCAAAGGTGTCATGATCACGCATCGCGGGCTGGTCAATTATCTGAGCTGGTGTACGAAACACTATGGCGTGACGACATCGACGGCCGCCCTGGTGCATTCCTCAATCGCCTTCGATCTAACCATAACCGGCCTGTTCTCGCCTTTGCTGGCGGGCGGAAGAGTCGTCTTCATACCAGAGGATGGCGGCCTGGAAAGCCTCGCGGCGGCGATGTGGGGAGGCGGCGATCAACTTCTCGTCAAGATCACCCCCGCGCATCTGAAGGCGCTGAACGTCTTGTTACGCGCCGAGCAAATCGCCGGGCGCGCATTGGTAATGGTGATCGGCGGCGAGGCTCTATATCGCGGGTCACTTGACCTCTGGTTCGAACATGCGCCCGAAACTCGGTTGATCAATGAATACGGGCCCACGGAAACCGTCGTCGGGTGCTGCGTATACGAGGCCAGCAACATGGATGGCCAGTCGCAGGTAGTTCCCATCGGGCGCCCTTTGGCTAACACCGAATGCTACCTTTTGGACCGCCATCTGCGCGAGGTTCCAATCGGCGTCACGGGGGAGATCTACATCGGCGGCGCCGGTGTTGCCCGCGGCTATTTGAACCAGCCTGACCTGACCACCGAGAAATTTATACCGAATCCTTTCAGCGGCCGCATGGGAGCCAGGATGTATAAAACGGGCGATCTTGCCCGCTACCTGCCTGACGGCAAGATCGAGTATTTGGGGCGCATGGATCGGCAGGTGAAGGTCAGAGGCTTTCGCATCGAGTTGGGGGAGATCGAAGCGGCGCTGCGGCAGCAAGCAGGGGTGCGTGAGGCGCTGGTTGCGCTACACGAGTCGATGCCTGGTGACAAACGCCTGATCGCCTATATTGTTCCTGATCAGGAAACGCAGCCTCCCAGCGTCAGCCGCTTGCAAAATGATCTGCGAGAGAAGCTGCCCGCATACATGATGCCTGCGGCTTTCGTGATCCTGAAGGAATTGCCACTGTCGGCCAACGGAAAGGTAGATCATAAAGCCCTCCCGCCGCCGGGCCCTACCAGTGGCGAGCTGCGGGAAAGTCACAACGCCACGCTCACCGAGGTGGAGCGCGAAATCACCGCGATGTGGCAAGAGTTGCTTCAAGTGGAGGAACTTGGTGTCGATGATAATTTCTTCGACCTGGGCGGGAATTCGCTGCTGATGATCCAACTGTATCAAATGCTTAGTGAGTCATTCAGTGTAGACCTGGCGATAACTGACCTGTTGCGATACCCAACCATCAGTAGCCTCGCAGAATACATCAGCCAGAATAGAGATCAGGAGGAAGCTTCTCTAGCTGAGGACCCTCAAACGGTCAGGATGAAAGAGGGATTGAACCGCTTACGGCGACTCAAAGAGAGAATGGCATCTCCGGAATCCTAACTTTGCGACGAGAGTGACGCTGCAATGTCAAACAATCGTAATGGCTTTGAGGTAGCCGTCATAGGCATGGCGGGGCGATTCCCCGGCGCGGGCGATATGCGGCAGTTCTGGCAGAACCTGCGGAATGGCGTGGAATCGATCGCCTTCCTATCCGACCAGGAAGTCCTGGCGGCAAACGCTGACCCGGCTTGGTTGAAGATGCCTAACTATGTCAAAGCGGGTGGCATACTGGAAGGTATAGAATACTTTGACGCCGCATTCTTCGGCTACTCACCCAGAGAAGCGGAGGTCATGGACCCTCAGCACCGTCTCTTTCTGGAATGCGCCTGGGAAGCGCTTGAAGACTCGGGTTACAGCTCGGATGTCGGTGAAAATGTGATCGGCGTGTTTGCCGGGGTTGGGATGAGCGGCTACTTGATCAATATTTATTCAAACCCGGACGTTAATGAGGCGACGGATGTTTTCCAGGTCGTATTCGGTAATGATAAGGATTACGTCACCACGAGGGTCTGTTACAAACTCAATTTGAGAGGCCCGGGGGTGACTGTCCAAACCGCCTGCTCCACCTCGTTAGTCGCAACCCATTTGGGGTTTCAGAGCCTGTTAAGCGGCGCTTGTGATATTGCGCTGGTCGGTGGCGTAACCATTAGCGCCGCGCAAAAGATAGGTTACTTTTATCAAGTGGGAGGCATATTATCGCCGGACGGACACACTCGCGCTTTTGACGCCGGGGCGCAGGGATGTGTAGGCGGCAACGGACTAGGCATCGTCGTTCTAAAGCGGCTGGAGGACGCCCTCGCGGACGGCGATTCCATTCGCGCGGTGATCAAGGGATCGGCGATTAACAATGACGGGTCGTTGAAGGCTGGCTATACGGCGCCCAGCGTGGATGGCCAGGGCTCCGTCATCAGAGCTGCCCTGGCGATGGCCGGCGTCCGGCCCGAGACCGTAACTTATGTAGAGACGCACGGCACCGGGACGCCGCTGGGCGACCCGGTCGAAATCGCCGGCCTGAATCTGGCTTACGGCGCGAAAGGGCGGAAGCGGAGTTCCTGTGCGCTCGGCGCAGTGAAGACCAATATTGGCCACTTGGATACTGCGGCGGGGGTGGCAGGTTTGATCAAAACCATCCTCGCCCTCGAGCATAAGCAGATCCCGCCGAGCCTGAACTTTCAACTTCCCAACCCGCGGATCAATTTTGACGGCGGTCCTTTCTATGTTAATACCGCGCTGACCGAATGGGAGACTTTCGGTCATCCACGCCGCGCCGGCGTAAGCTCGTTCGGCATCGGCGGCACCAATGCGCACATAATCATCGAAGAAGCGCCCGCCCCGAAACCGGTTTGTGGCTCAAGGCCTTGGCAGTTGCTGTTGCTGTCGGCCAAAACGGAGTCAGCGTTGGATGAGATGACCTCGAGGCTGGCCGAGCGCTTCGAACAACAGCCGAGTCTCAGTCTGGCCGACGCCGCCTACACCCTTCAGGTGGGCCGGCGAACCTTCCCGCATCGCCGCGCGGTCCTGTGCGAAAATTTAGACGATGCAGTCGCCGCTCTGCGGGCGCGCCAGCCTCAGCGAGTCAAGACAGGCATGAAGCTACCGCAGAACCCCTCGGTGGTCTTTATGTTCCCCGGACAAGGCGCGCAATATGTCGGCATGGGCTTTGAGTTATACCAGACTGAGCCCACATTCCGTCAGCAGGTCGATTCATGCTGCGACCTGCTCAAACCGGACATCGGCTTTGACTTGAGGTCTGTGTTGTACCCGGGCGAACGGACAGCCGAGTCAGGGCAGCAGTTGCGGCAGACGCTCGTCACGCAGACGGCGCTCTTTGTCATCGAATATGCCTTGGCCAAGTTGTGGATTGAGTGGGGCGTGCGCCCGCAGGCAATGATCGGGCACAGCCTCGGCGAGTACGTCGCAGCTTGCCTGGCCGGAGTTTTCAGTCTGGAAGAGGCATTGAGGTTGGTCGCCACGCGAGGACGCCTCATGGCAGAATCGCCCGCCGGGGGGATGCTCGCGGTGCCGCTTCCGGAGCAAGAAGTCGCGTCACTGGTGATCAGCAAGCCCCTATCTTTAGCCGCCGTCAATACACCATCCCAGTGCGTCATTGCCGGCGCGTGTCCCGTCGTCGAAGAGTTCGCCCGCCAGCTTGATGAGCGCGCCATCAGCTATAAACCTCTGGAGGTTTCTCACGCCTTCCATTCGGAAATGATGGAACCTGTGCTCAAGCCGTTCCTCGACCAAATCGGCAGTGTGAACTTCAAGGCGCCCGAGATTCCATACATTTCTAACGTGACAGGCGCATGGATTACCGAGGCGGAAGCAACGGACCCTCATTACTGGGCTAATCACCTGCGACAAACCGTGCGCTTTTCTGATGGCCTGAAGGTCCTCTTAAAAGAGCAGAAGTATGTCATGCTGGAATTGGGGCCGGGGCAGTCGTTGAGTAAATTGGTTAAACAGCATCTCGATAAGTCCTCAGGACAGATCGCTCTGGCCTCGTTACCTGATCCGCGCCGCAGTGAGTCAGAAATGCAGTCTATGCTAAGCGCTTTGGGACGGCTTTGGATAAGCGGCGTAGGTGTGGACTGGCCGGCATTCTACGCTCGGCAACGCCGGCGGCGTGTCCCTCTGCCAACCTACCCCTTCGAGCGCAAGCGCTATTGGGTCGAGCGTAGGGTACTGACGCGCGAGCCGGACACGCCGCAACCATCACTGCGGGAGAAGCCAGACCCTGCCGGCCTGTTTCATGTTCCTGTCTGGAGACAATCGACTCCCCCACTCTTATTTGAGGTAGGGCAGAAAGCGCAAGACGGCTCCAGATGGCTATTGTTTCTAGACGCGTGCGGCCTGGGTCAGGAGATTGCTGAACGTCTGGAGAGTCAGGGAGCGGAAGTCGTTACAGTGCAGCCGGGGACGCAGTTTATGCAGTCCGATGACCGCCGATATGTTATCGATCCACGGCGCAGCGGCGACTATGAATCCCTCATCAAAAGACTTCGCGCGAGCGGGCATGCGCCGACACGAATCGTTCATCTGTGGGCCGTAACCTCGACGCCCGGCGCCGCGGCTAGGACGGGCGAATCCTTTGAGTGGCCACAACACATGGGTTTCGACACCCTGCTACTGCTGGCCAGGGCGCTAGCCGAGCACGGTCCTGGGAGCAGATTGGAAAGCCAGGACATAGGTGAGCCTGTTCGAATCACTGTCATCTCAAACCACATTCAGAAGGTGATCGGCGCCGAGGTGTTGCTGCCGGAGAAGGCGACTCTATTAGGGCCGGTCAGGGTAATCCCGCGAGAATACCCGAATGTTATTTGCCGGAGCATTGACCTCGACCTCGACGCCCCTGGTGGCAAGCGACCGAGTGAGTTGGCGGAACACCTGTTGGCGGAGTTGAAGACCGACTCGTCCGAGCAAGTGATCGCCTATCGGGGCAATACCCGATGGGTGCAAACCTTTGAGACCGTGCGCATGAGCTGCCCGGAAGGGCGCCCTCGCCGACTGCGGGATCGAGGTGTTTATCTCATCACAGGCGGATTGGAAGGGCTCGGCTTTGAAATCGCTCGCGGCTTGGCCCGGACCGCGCACGCGAGACTGGTCTTGATCGAAGGCTCAGAGCTTCCCCCAAGCCACGCCCGCGAGCAGTGGTTGGAGACCCACGATGATGGGGAAGAGGTAAGTCGGAAAGTAGAGAAGTTATGCGAGCTTGAGCGGCTGGCCGCCGAGGTTTTCGTCGGCAGGGCAGAGCTTGCCGACCGAGACCAGGTACAGGGGATCGTGGCTGAAGCATTGCGGAGATTCGGCGTAATCAACGGAGTCATCCACGCCGCCGGTGTCGCGCCTGAGGGCCACGGGGGACTAAAGACTCGGGGGATGGCTGCCCAGACCCTCGCCTCGAAAGTTCAGGAGGCGCGGCTGTTAGCGGAAATGTTTGAAACGTCGGATCTGGACTTGTTTTTCCTCTGCTCTTCGCTGAATTCACTGGTCGGCGGAATTGGATCGGTCGATGACTGCGCGGCAAGCGCTTTTTTCAATGCGTTTGTTCACGCAGGGCCAATTAAACGGGCAGCAGCCGCTATGGCCATTAATTGGGACGGCTTGCCGGCGGGCCATAGGGCTTCTGGGCCAAGCGCATCGCCCGGGGCGACCTCAACCGATATCGAGCCGAGCATGACGGATGCAGAGAGTGAGACGGCTTTGAAAAGTATTTTGTGGGCTAGCCTGCCACAGCTTATAGTCTCGCCCCGCGACCCACAGGCTGTCTTTGACCGGCAGTGGGGACCTGTCGTCATGCATGCCGACGCCGAGGCTGATCCTGGCCGCCTCTCGACTTCAGCATACTTAAGACCCGACCTGGATACGGCTTATGTCGCCCCGCGAAATGACAATGAGGCGGCGCTGGCCGAGATCTGGCGGCAGCAGCTCGGCATTGAACGCGTAGGCGTCAACGACAACTTTTTCGAACTGGGCGGCGACTCCGTCATCAGCATACAGATCGTCGCCAAGGCCAGTCAGGCTGGATTGCGGCTCAGCCCTAAAAACCTATTTGAATACCCAACCATCGCTGAACTGGCGCAGGTCGCCAGCCCGGCTCAGGCCATCAAAGCGGAACAGGGACTGGTGAGCGGTTCCTTGCCTCTGACCCCAATCCAGTGTTGGTTCTTTGAGTCTGATCTTGCCGATGCGCATCATTTTAATCAGGCGATTCTACTGGCTGCACGGCAGAGGATTGAAATCATTCCGTTGGAGAGAGCAGTCGCGGAGTTGTTGCTACATCACGACGCGCTAAGGCTCCGCTTTGTCCGGGACGAATCAGGTTGGCGGCAATTCATCGCCAGCGGCGAACCACCCGTAGAGATCATCAGGGTAGATTTGACGTCGGTCCCGGGGGAAGAACAAGCGGGGGCGATCGAAGCGGCGGCGGCGCAGTTGCAAACGAGCCTGGATTTTTGTGGAGGCCCGTTGATGCGAGTCGCCTTATTTGAGCTGGCCGGCAATGAGCCGCAGCGGTTGCTGATCGTGATCCATCACCTCGCCGTCGACGGACTCTCGTGGCGCATACTGCTTGAAGATTTGCAGAAGGCCTACCGCGCGGCCGGCCGCCCCATTCAATTGCCGCCAAAGACGACCTCCTTTAAATCGTGGGCTGAGCGGTTGAAGGAGTACGCCGAAAGTGACGCGCTCGACCAAGAGGTGAAATTCTGGCTTGACGATGCGCGCAAGCAGGTCAAGCCATTGCCAGTAGACTTTCCCGGATGCGACAACACGTCAGCGTCCGGACAGGCGGTCTCAGTGTCGTTGAACGCCGAAGAGACGCGGGCGCTTTTATTGGATGTGCCACCGGCATACAACACCCAAATCAACGATAGCCTGCTGGCCGCGCTGGCCCTGACGGTCAGGCAGTGGACGGGCGAGACGCCTGTGCTCGTCGACATGGAGGGACATGGCAGGGAAGAGGTCGTTGAAGAAGTCGACCTGTCGCGCACCGTAGGGTGGTTCACGACCATTTACCCCGTCGCTCTGACAGTCGGAGATGGCCGCTCCCCTGGAGAGGCGCTGAAGAGAGTCAAGGAAGAATTACGCAGAATACCGAACAATGGTATCGGCTACGGCTTGTTGAAATACTTGAGTCCCAAACGAGAAATAGCAGAGGCGTTGCGGGCGCTGCCGCCTGCGGAGGTGAGTTTTCTCTACCTCGGCCAATTGGATCAGGTTTTGGATGGGGACGCCGCCTTTGCCCCGGCGCGCGAATCCAGCGGGCCCTCGCGAAGTCTTAACGGTGCGCGGCAGTATCTATTCGAAGTCAGCGCGATGGTCTTAGGGGAAGAGCTGCGGGTGACTTGGGTATATAGCGAAAATCTGCATAGGCAGGAGACTGTCGAAAAACTGGCGCAGGGGTTTGTCGATAACTTGCGCTGGATCATTGCGCACTGTCAATCACCCGCGGCCGGCGGCTACACGCCTTCAGATTTCCCGCTCGCCGGCCTGGATGAAGATGGATTGCGCGGCTTATTGGATGGAGTAGAGTTCGAGGCGGAATAAGAGATGAGTCAGAAGAATATTGAGGCAATCTATCCACTGTCGCCCGTCCAGCAGGCCATGCTCTTCCACACCCTGGCAGAGCCCGAATCTGCCGCCTATTTTTCGCAGCTCAATTGCGTTCTGCGTGGAGACCTGGCCGTCTCTGCTTTCGGCCGGGCATGGCAAAAAGTACTAGACCGTCATGCCATTTTACGAAGCGCCTTCATATGGGAGGGCGTCCAACAGCCGCTGCAAGTCGTCGGCCGCAAGGTAAAGCTGACACTTCAAGAGCACGATTGGTCGCCCTTAACGCCGGCTGAACAGCAGGAGCGGCTGGAGACATACTTGAGGGAGGACCAGAAAAGAGGGTTCAAGCTGTCGAAAGCGCCTCTATTGCGGCTGGCCCTTTTCAAGCTTTCACCCGACGAACACCGGCTTGTCTGGAGCCTTCATCATCTGCTGCTGGACGGTTGGTCTTGGCCTATCGTCATTCAGGAGACGCTCGCTTTCTACGAGACCTTACGCCGCAATGAGGAGCTTCACTTGCCCGCCAGCCGCCCTTATGGGGATTACATTGAATGGCTGCTAAAGCAGGATACGTCGAGGGCGGAAGCTTTCTGGCGGGGGTCGCTAAAAGGGCTCACCGCGCCAACTCAACTGAACCTTCCCAATCCGTCGGGCGGATTGCCCGACCCTGACAGGATATACCTCGATCAGCGCCGCACCCTGCCGGCAGATTTAATGAGCCGGCTGCAATCGGTAGCGAAGCGGTACCAGCTAACAATAAACACGCTCGTTCAGGGCGCTTGGGCTTTGCTTCTGAGTCGCTATAGCGGCGAGCGAGATGTGGTGTTTGGTGTCACCTCTTCGGGCCGCCCCGCCGACCTTAAAGGGGTTGAACACATAGTCGGGGTGTTTATCAATACGCTGCCCGTGCGCGTGCGGGTCGCGCCCGAGCAATCGGTCGCGCTCTGGCTAAAGCAGTTTCAATCGCGCCAGGTCGAGATGCGTGAGTATGAGTTCAGCCCTCTGACGCAAGTGCATGGATGGAGCGACATCCCTCGGACGTCTCCGCTGTTTGAGTGCATCTTCGTCTTTCAGAACTACCCGGTCGACTCGTCCAAGCCCAAGGGCGGGCAGGGGCTGGACATCTCTGTGACCACCGCAATAGAAAACACGAACTTCCCGGTCACGGTCGTCGCCACTGCGGCTTCCGAACTGGCGATCAAGATCGTATACGACTCTCGCCTCTTCGATTCCGCAGCGGTTGCCCGCATCTTCGGCCATATGCATTCATTGCTGGCAGGCATCGCCGCCGACACACAACGACCCATCTCGTCGCTGGAGTTGCTGTCGGACGACGAGCGGCGCCAGATCTTGACGGACTGGAACCGCACCGCCAGAGAGTTTCCGGATGACAAGCGCTTCCACCATCTGTTCGCGCGCCAGGCCGCGCGAACTCCGGACGCGGTTGCGGTCGAGGCTGACGGAGAGCAGTTGAGCTACCAGGAACTGAATGTCCGGGCTAACCGCCTTGCGCGCTACCTGCGACTCAAGGGCGTAGGCGCAGATGGGCTGGTCGGGATCTTCATGGAGCGCAGCCTGGACATGGCCGTGGCAATCATAGCCGTCTTCAAGGCTGGCGCCGCGTATGTGCCGCTAGACCCCTTCTACCCAAAGGATAGGCTGGCGTACCTATTGGCCGACACCCAAGCGCAGGCGGTGCTGAGTCAGCAAAAGCTGATCGAGCGGCTACCCGATTGCGCCGCGCCGGTAATATGCTTGGATGCGCGCGCGGAAGCTATCGCCGGCCAGAGTGAGACGGACGTCGCAATCGAGTCTGGGCCTGGGAACATGGCCTATGTGATTTATACATCAGGGTCCACGGGGGAGCCGAAAGGCGCCATGATCGAGCACGGTGGAATGCTCAATCACCTCTACGCAAAAATCTGCGACCTGCAATTGACTGCTACCGACGTCGTTGCGCAAACGGCATCGCAGTGTTTCGACATCTCGGTCTGGCAGTTCCTGGCGGCATTGATAGTCGGTGGGCGGGTGAAGATCTTCAGTAATGAAGTCGCCCACAGCCCATCACGGCTGCTGGCAAAGATCGAGCAAGAGGGCGTGACGATATGGGAAACCGTGCCCTCGCTGTTAAGGGGGGCGCTCGAAGAGGTGCGGGGAATTCAGATCCCTTACCGACTGTCGTCGCTACGCTGGCTGTTGGTGACCGGGGAAGCCCTCGGGCCGGACCTTTGTCGGGATTGGCTGAAGGCCTATCCGATCCCGCCCCTGTTGAATGCGTATGGGCCGACTGAATGCTCTGACGACGTAACCCACTTCACCATCCTCTCGCCGCCCTCGGAGGCTGTCGTCCACACCCCGATAGGCAGGCCCATAATGAACATGCGAGCGTACATCCTCGACGAACATCTCCTGCCGACGCCGGTCGGCATCCGAGGAGAGCTGTACATTGGCGGCATCGGGGTCGGCCGAGGTTACCTGAATGACGCATACCGGACGGCCGAAGCTTTTATTCCCGACCTCTTCGCCGCTACGCGAGGGGCGCGTTTATATAAGACCGGGGATGTCGCCAGGTATAGGTCCGATGGGGCGATCGAATTCCTCGGGCGCGCCGATCACCAGATCAAAGTACGCGGCTTCCGCATCGAGCCTGGGGAGATTGAACTCGCGCTGAGCCATCACCCGGCGGTGGAACAGTCCCTCGTCCTCGCCGCCGAGGGTGACCCAGGTGATAAGCGGCTGGTCGCTTACATCGTGCCCAAAGCGGGAATGGCGCCAGAAGGCGCGGACTTGAAACGTCTACTCAAAGAGAAGCTGCCGGATTACATGATTCCCTCGGCGTTCGTCCTGCTAGACACAATGCCTAAGACGCCGAATGGTAAGGTAGACAGGCAGGCGCTACCTGCGCCGGACCCTAACCTGATGAGACGTCAAGCCGTCTTTGTCGCCCCGCAAACCGATATCGAGAAAGCCCAGGTCCGAATCTGGGCCGAAGTTCTGAAAGTCGAAGCGGTAGGCGTTGAGGATAATTTCTTCGATCTCGGCGGCCATTCGCTTGCGGCGACACAACTAATCTCCCGGTTACGAATGGCATTCGGGGTTGATCTTACGCTAGCGGATTTCTTCGCCTCCGCCACAGTCAAAGACACGTCGAAACGCATCGAAGCCCTTCTCATCTCACGGGCTAGCCTCGGAGAACTTGACGAACTCATAAGCGAGTTGGAATCACTCGATGAGGAAGAAGCGGCCAAACGGATGTGACTATGGCAGGCGCGGGGATGGCGCCGCGCTGGCGCTTTACGCCGCCAGTTACATCCCCAACAACTCGGTAAACCAGCTGAAATGACGCAGGGTTGATCCGGCGCTTCTCGGCGCCACGACCTCAGACCGCATCGACTCAACGGCAATAACTCCGGCCAAAAAGAGAACAATTACTCATGAAGGTCTTTACCGATTTCGTAAGGGTGATCAAACTATTGACACAGTTGGCGAGGCGCGTTCAGTACTCGCGGTGGGCGGTGGTTGCCGTCATTCTCTCGGGGATTATTGGAGGGATAAGCAACACTATTCTAATTGCAGCGCTCAACACGGGTATGAACGACGGCAAGGCAAGGGCGGCGGGCGCGATCCTCATGTATGCGTTGCTATGTCTAGCATTGGCCGGCGCGCGCTTTGTCTCTTCGGTTCTGCTGATCCGCATCACCCATGCGGCCATGTTCGATCTGCGCTCCCAAGTCTGTGATCAAATTCTGGCCACGCCGCTACGCGCCCTTGAAAAACTCGGCTCTCACCGCCTCATGGCGGCGCTAACGGGGGACGTTCCAAACATCACCAACGCGCTAGTCACGCTCCCCCTGCTATGTATGAATTTGACGATCCTGGTGGGTTGTTTAATCTACCTGGGCTGGCTCTCAGGCGCCCTCCTCCTCGGGGTGATTGGCGTATTAATCCTAGGGATCATCAGCCATCAGGTTCCAGTAGTCAGAGCGGTGCGCCATTTCATACTTGCGCGTGAGCGTATGGACGCATTGTTCAAGTACCTCAACGCGCTGATTGAAGGCGTAAAGGAATTGAAGCTGAACCGCCGGCGTAGCCAGACATTCTTCGCCGACTTTCTTAAGCCGACGGCGATTTCCATGCAAAAAGAAACGGTAGCGGGAGAGACCATCTGGGCCGCCGCCGGCACCTGGGACCAGACGCTGCTATTCATCGTCATCGGTTTTGTAGTGTTCGGCGCGCCGTTACTTGTCAACATCAGCGCGATGGCCATAACGGGATACACGCTCACGATCCTCTATATGATGGGCCCGTTAGAATTCATCTTGAATGTCATCCCTCGTTTAGAACAAGCCGACGTCTCTATGAAGAAGATCGAGGCTTTGTCGGTTTCCTTGGCGGAGCGACCTGCGAACGGGGAGCCATCCGCGCCTGCCGACGCCAGGCCGCAATGGAGGCTGCTGGAACTCGATGGAGTCGCGCACTCTTATGAACTGGAAGGGGAGGAGTCCACCTTCATACTGGGCCCAATCAGTCTGAAGTTTCAACCGGGCGAACTTGTGTTCATCACCGGCGGGAATGGCAGCGGCAAGACCACGCTAGCGAAGCTGCTGAGCGGTTTGTACGCGCCAGAATCGGGCGAGATACGCCTCGACTCGGAGCGTATTTCCGAAGCGAACCGGGACATGTACCGGCAGTTATTTTCAACTGTATTCTCCGACTTCTACCTTTTTGAGGAGCTGATTGGGTTGAATACTGCGAACCTCGATCAGAAGGCGCAGGAATATCTCACCCAACTCCAACTCACGCACAAGGTCCAGGTCACGAATGGGAAGCTCTCCACCGTCGACCTTTCCCATGGGCAAAGAAAACGTCTGGCCCTCCTGACGGCTTATCTTGAAGACCGCCCTATCTATCTCTTCGACGAATGGGCTGCCGATCAGGATCCACATTTCAAAGGGCTCTTTTATTTCGAGATCCTGCCGGGACTGTTGGCTCGGGGGAAGACGGTCATCGCGATCACCCATGACGACCGCTACTATCATCTCGCACATCGCGTCATCAAACTGGAAAATGGAAAACTGCATTTTGAGGAGCCCCATAACAGGCCGATGAGCGTTTCCGCCGAAGTGAATTGAACTACCGATTTCGAAGTTCGACAGCGAAGCTGTTTGGTGACAGATCTTTGTACCCAGAGGAGAGAAGATGGCGACCATCGCCTTTCTACCTTATCCCGAGCCCGGTCACATGAATGCGAGCTTCAAGATGGCCAAGAATCTGAACGCTCGCGGGCACCGCGTCTACTATCTGACGCTGGCTGATTACGAAGAGCACCTTAGTTCTCAGGGGTTCAACTGCGTCACCATTTATGAGAACCTGTTTCCCAAAGGCTTCCTGCGTCTGGAGGCTGTACAGAACAACCGGGAGAATTTTGCCGCGATCGCGCTTCGGGCGAAAGCGGCGAGTCATGCGTTTGATCCCGCGAAAGAGCTTTACGACATTGTCGGTTCGATTAAGCCCGAGATGTTCGTCGTCGACCTCCTTCTGCCTGACTTGGCGGCGATCGTAGGCCGTACGGGGATACCTACCATCCTAATCAACACCATGCTCCTCGACCCCTGGACCGAAATGAGGGCGATGTACGAACCACTGATGAATCTGCCCGAGTTAATTCTTTGCCCTCAAGAATTCGATTTCCCGGACGCCAAGAGGCGGAGTATTACTCACTACGTAGAAGCGTCAATCGACCTGGGGAGGAAATCCGTAGCCTTCCCCTGGCATAAAGTTGATCCCGACAAGCCGCTCATCTACTGCTCTCTCGGCAGCCAGAGCCATCTCTTTAATGGATATATGGAATTCCTGCAGACCATGATCGATGTCATGGAGCGAAGACCGCGCTGGCAGTTGGTTCTGGCGATCGGCGCCGGCCTGGAAGCTGAGGAATTTCAGCCGGCCCATTCAAACGTGCTGGTAGTCAATGTCGCGCCGCAGCTGGAGATGCTCAAAAGGGCGGCGATCATGATCTCTCACGCGGGGCTGAATAGCATTAAGGAGAGCATCTACTTTGGCGTACCTATGATCTTGTTCCCTGTAATGCGGGATCAACCTGCGAATGCGGCGAGGGCGGTCTATCACGGATTGGGCGTCAAAGGAAGATTGCAGAAAATCTCCGTCGACCTGGTCCAGGCGCTGATCGACCAGATCACCACAAATCCATCGTTCAAGGCGCGCGCCGCGAAAATGGCGGAAAGATTTAGAGAGCTGGAAGATTCGGCTAAAGGAGTTCAGATCATTGAGGCGATCTTGGAAGGCTCGACAAATTGACGAGCCATGTATGGAGACTAACCTGGCAGGGCGACTTCCACGGCGTTGGCCGGAGGTCGCGCTGGTGGTTTCTCATCTGTCGACGGGACGCGTCCACCCCACCCGCCACTTCGTGCCTTAGGAGAAAGTATGGAGAGAGAGCTTACCGATCGCTGTCCCGGCGACGAATCTCAGAAGGGTAAAGGCTCCGGTGTTGTGCCCGATCGGGCAAGTGGCGCGCATATAGCGTCGATTGAGTCATCCTTACTGTGGCCGGGGGGCGCGATGCCGCTAGTGCTCAAGCCGCGCCCGCCGGCGCTCGGCCTGACGCAGTTGATCAAAGATAATCATGAGTGGATCGAGCAGAAGCTGCTGGAGCATGGCGCCTTGCTCTTCAGGGAGAGTGGCCTCAGGTCGCAGGAAGATTTCGACGCTTGCATACCGGCCTTGTGGGCCGAAACCATGGCTTACATGGAGGGCGCTACCCCGCGCACGCGGCTGAGCGAAAGGGTATACACGTCAACTGAGTTTGGGCCGGCCCACACTATCGAACCGCATAACGAGTTATCTTACGTCACCACTTTCCCGATGAAAATAGCCTTCTTTTGCGTAACGCCCGCCGAATTGGGCGGGGAAACTCCTATAGCCGACGTCCGTAAAGTCTACCGGCGAATACCTAAGGAGATTCGCGATCCGTTCGTCGAAAAAGGTTGGATGCTGACGAGGAACTTCGGCGATGGTTTCGGCCCGACCTGGCAAAGTTGCTTTCACCTTGCCGACCGGCAGGAAGCTGAACGGTATTTTCGCAGCGCCAGAATTCACTTTGAATGGAAGCCTGGCGGAGGCTTGAGAACGAGACAGGTGCGCCCTGCCATTGCAACGCACCCGAGGACGGGAGAATACCTCTGGTTCAATCACATCGTCTTCTGGCACGTTTCCGGCCTCGCCCCGCAACTGCGAGAACCGCTGCTTGAAGAATACGGCGAAAGTGGTTTGCCTTATAACACTTATTATGGCGATGGGACAAAGATTGAGCCTGAAGTGATCGACATTATCCGCGACGCCATTCGGGCGGAGTCTGTGGCCTTCCGGTGGCAAGCGGGGGATCTCCTGCTGCTTGACAATATGCTCGTCGCCCATGGACGAAACCCTTATACGGGCGTGAGGCGGTTGCTCGCTGGCATGGGCGAGCCCTACAGTCGCGCCGACATGTGAGACCTCGCCACTCGCATTTGACCGAACGCCAGGTTTCGCCCCGACCCGCACACAGCGGTCAAGGCTTCCGAGCTAGGAGACCAGTTGATGCAAGGTACCGATCAATTAAAACGCCTGGAAAAGCTCTCTCCGGCCAAGCGCGCGCTCTTGTTGAAAGCGCTCAGCGAAAAAGCGATGCGCAACCTGCCCAAACCGATCACCCGGCGTCCGCCACAAGCTCGCCTCCCTCTCTCTCATGCGCAAAGTCGTTTATGGTTAATAGATCAGGTGAACGCCGGGAGCGCTGCCTACAACGTGCCCGCCGCGATACGGCTTAAAGGGCGCGTCAACCGGCTGACGCTGGAACAATGCTTAAATGAGGTCATTCGGCGTCACGAAACCCTGCGCACCAGCTTCACCTCATTCGACGGGCAGCCCGAGCAGCAGATCGCGGAAGCGTGCCAGCTGTGGCTGCCGTACGTAGACCTGAGTATGTTGGAGGGAACTGCTAGGGAAGCCGCGGCGCTTCGGTTGGCGGAAGTCGAGGCGCGTCGCCCATTTGATTTAGCCAAGAGTCCGCTGGCGCGTACCGTGTTGGTCGGGTTTGCGGCAGACGAACACGTCCTGCTGTTTACCATGCATCATATCATCTGTGATGGCTGGTCCGATGGACTCTTCATCAACGAAACGGCGCAACTATACAAAGCCTTTAGCGAAGGAGCGACATCGCCACTGGAGGAGTTGCCGATCCAGTATGCAGATTACGCCCACTGGCAAAGAGAGTGGCTCAGCGGCGATGTGTTAGAGGAGCAGTTAGCATATTGGCGCGAGCAGTTGGCTGACGCCCCAGTCCTGGAGTTGCCGACGGACCGGCCGCGGCATGTCGCGAAAAGCTCCGCAAGCGCCAGTCTCTCCCTGGTCCTCCCTCTCTCCTTATCGGAAGCCATCATCGCGCTCAGCCGTGACGCGGAGGTAACCCTATTTATGATGATGGTTGCTTCCTTCACAGCGCTGTTGTCGCGCTACAGCGGCCAGACCGATATCGTCATAGGGACGCCAATCGCGGGGCGGACCCGCCCGGAGACCGAAGCGCTGATCGGCTTTTTCGTCAACACTCTGGTGCTGCGGACCGATGTTTCGAATGACCCCGGGTTTCTTGAGCTGTTGGCTCGTACTAAGAGGACGGCTCTGGCCGCCTACGCGCATCAGGATATTCCCTTTGAGAAACTGGTCGAGGAACTGCGGCCCGAGCGCGATTCGAATCGAACCCCGCTGTTTCAAGTAATGCTGGATGTGCAGAATGGGCGACAAGAGCCTCTGGCGCTGCCCGGCTTGAGCATCAACCTCGTAGACGTCGAGACGAAGGCGGCAAAGTTCGACCTTTTGTTGACAGTCGGTGAGGAGCAGGGTGGGGCGCTGGTCATGGCCGCGACGTATGACGTCGGTCTATTCAATGCCGAGACGATCGACCGCCTGCTAGGCCACTGGCGGCGCCTGCTGGAGAGCGCCGTCGCCGACCCCGGACAACCCATCTCACGGCTGGCTATGCTGACACAGGCCGAGGTCGAGCAGTTGCGCCGCTGGAACGCGACTGCGGTCGACTACCCACGCCACTGGCTGCACGAACTCATCGGGCGGCAGGTTCAGCTCACCCCGGACGCCGTCGCGCTAAGCTTCGCCGACGCGCAACTGACCTACAGTGAGTTGAGCCGCCGCTCCAACCAACTGGCCCGCCGCCTGCGCCAGTCGGGGGTGGGGCC
>Ga0190270_10000109_pt1 | contig 35839 bp, 37 predicted proteins | sample Popmic320T_FD_133748 | JGI IMG/M metagenome (GOLD analysis project Ga0190270, IMG submission 133748) | Populus adjacent soil microbial communities from riparian zone of Weber River, Utah, USA - 320 T | ecosystem: Environmental > Terrestrial > Soil > Riparian zone | place: USA: Utah | collected...
GACGCGGTCGCCGGTTCGCCGGTCGATCAGGTCGCGCCAGATCTCGTTGCGCCGGAAGTGTTCACTGCCCAGTCGGAGAAACTCCTCGTCGCGGGCGTGGACCGAATAGGAGTGCTCCGGGCTCCGATCGGCCCGCAGCTCGCCCTCGAGGTAGCGCTCGCCGACCCGTACGAACAGTTGGAACGTCAGGTCGGTGCCGTTGCGGAAGCAGAGGTCGACGTAGTTGTAGACGATCGAACAGCCGGTCCCCCACGGCAGCACCCGCCCGTTGTCGGGAAACGGGTCGAAGCTGTGCTCCGACCGCTCGGTGACGGTCAGCGGGCTGTGCAGGACCATCCAGTGCACGAGGTTGGCGAGCTGGCAGATGCCCCCGCCGACGCCGGGGCGAGCCTCGCCGTTTGACAGCCGCATCCCGTCGACGTATCCCTTCCGCTCCGTGCAATTGCCGACCAGCTTGTTGAAGGAGAAGGTCTCGCCAGGGCGGATGACGACGCCGTCGAGTCGACCACTGGCCAGCGTGAGATTGGTGACCTTGCCGTGTTGCCACGCCATCTCCGACTCGCCCATCTGTCGCAGCAGCAGCGACTTGTGGCGCTTGACCCGGACCGGCAGCGGGTCGTGGTCGCTGCGCCGAGCCCACGCCGTCCGAGACGTCAACCAGGTCGCGCGCCGACGCGTCCGGTGCACCAGCTTCGCCACCGGAAACAGCATCGGATAGCGCTCAGTGAGCCGCTGCTCCCGGACGACTAATCCGCGGAGCCGTTCGTAGTCGATTGCTGTCGTCACCGTGGTCTCCCCACGTGTCGCTCCCTAGCGTGCCGCATTCAGTTCTACAACGCGGGAGCGACCCGAAATGGTTGACCCGATATTCTCCAGCGCCATGCAGTGTCCCCGGTGCGGCCTCGTCAATCCGCCGTGGATCCAGGCGTGTCAGCGTTGCGGGCTTCCAGCCGGTCCGGTGCCACAACAACAGCAGTACGCACCCCAGCAGTACGCACCCCAGCAGTACGCACCGCAGCAGCGCGTCGATCACCGGCGCCCGGCCCGTACGGAGGTCATCCTCGGCGTCACGGCCTGGCGCCTGGTCATCGTGATGTTCGCGGTGATCGGCCTGATGGCCGGGATCGACGAAAACGGCGACGGCGCGCTCAAGGCGCTCAGCCAGTCGGCGAGTCTGCTGGCCGCCCTCGTCTACGGCGGCCTGCTGCTCTATCCGTTCGTGACCGGGATGCGCTGGCACGAGCCACGGACCGCATGGTGGCGGGGTGCCACGACGGTGACCCTGCTGCTCGTCGCCGGAGTGTTCTTGACCATGCTCAGTGGCGACGTCAGCGAGACATGGTCGCTCTTCGAACACCTCCTGACGCCGTTGATTCTGCTTGCCGACTGGATCTTCGTCGGCCGAAATCAGGCGAACATTCGTGGCTGGACGCCGCTCACCTGGCTGTGCTTCCCGACGATCTACCTGCTCTACTACAACGCGGCTGGCCTCGAGATCTACGAAGACGACTTCTCGCTGCGCTTCGACAACTCAGACTTCATGTCCTACTTCCCCGGCTTCGTTGCCGGGCTGATCGCCGCCGGCTACCTGCTCTTCCTCACCGGCAGGATCAAGGCTTCGGTGTCGGCGCAGCAGGAAGCGCAGAAGCAGCAGCCGATGTACGCCGGCGGTCCGGCGCCGCCACCGTACGGGTCGGCTCCGCCGTACTCATGAGCCGCCCGCTGCACCTGGTCGTGATGGGCGTCGCCGGCATCGGCAAGTCCACCGTGGCTGGCCGCCTCGCGACCGATCTCGACCTCGAATTCGCCGAGGGCGACGATTTCCACCCGCCCGCCAACGTCGCCAAGATGTCACGCGGCGAACCCCTGACCGACGAGGACCGCTCCCCCTGGCTCGAATCGCTCGCCGCCTGGACGCGGGAGCGGCACGACAGCGGCCGGTCGACGGTCGTGACCTGCTCGGCCCTGCGCCGCGCCTACCGCGACAGCTTGCGCCGCGGGGCACCCGAGACGTTCTTCGTCCACCTGCACGGCGACGCGGAGACCATCCGTCGTCGCATGGAGTCGCGCCAGCACTTCATGCCGGTGGAGCTGCTGCGCTCGCAACTCGACACACTCGAACCGCTCGCGGACGACGAATCCGGCATGGTCGTCGACGCCACGCTCGGCCTCGACGCGATCGCAACGCTAGTCGAGCGCCGCATCGAGTCGGGCCAATGACCGCTTCCGGCCGAGCAGTTCGAGCGACTCGAACAGCGGCGGCGACACCCGACGGCCCGTGGCCGCGACTCGCACCGGGCCGAAGGCCAGCCGCGGCTTGAGTCCGAGCTTCTCGACCAGGGCCGAGCGCAGCGCCGACTCGATCGCGGCGGTGTCCCACGCCCCGAGCCCGGCCAGCGTGTCGCGCGCTTCGCGCACGACCCGCAGGCCGTCCTCGGTGAGCACCTTGGCCGCATCACTCGGGTCGACCGTGAAGTGCGACTCGGGGACGAACAAGAAGCCGAGCATCTCGGCCCCTTCGGACAGCACCGTCATGCGCTCCCGCACCAGCGGCGTCGCGGCGAGAAGCTTCTCGCGTTGGGCCGAGGTCAGCTCGGCACCCACGACGCCTGCCTGTCGTAGGAACGGCACGAGACGATCGGCGAGATCCTCCGTCTCGAGCATCCGCACGTGCGCGGCATTGATCGCCTCGCACTTCTTGAGGTCGAACTGCGCCGAGTTGGGGTTGACTCGTGCGACGTCGAAGGCAGCCGCCATCTCGTCGAGGCTGAACAGCTCGCGGTCGTCGCCGATCGACCAGCCCAGGAGGGCGAGATAGTTGAGCAAGCCTTCGGGTAGGAAGCCGCGCTCCTCATAGGTCTGGAGCCCGCCTCCGGGGTCGCGCTTGGACAGCTTGCGGTTGCCCGGCCCCATCACGAACGGCAGGTGGCCGTACTCCGGGACGACACCGCCGGCGATGCCGAGCTCACCGAGCGCCTGGTGCATGGGGATCTGCCGCGGCGTCGAGCTGAGCAGGTCCTCGCCACGCAGCACATGGGTAATGCGCATCGTCGCGTCGTCGACCGGATTGGTCAGCGTGTAGAGCGGGTGTCCGTTGGCCCGCAGGATGACGTAGTCGCTGACGTGCTCGGGGTCGAAGCTGATCTCGCCTCGCACCAAGTCGGTGAACGTCACGGGCTCGGCGGGCATCCGGAACCGGAGGACCGGGCGTCGTCCCTCCGCCTGGTACGCCGCGATCTGCTCCTCGGTGAGCTCCCGGCAGTGCCCGTCGTAGCCGCTCGAGCGGCCCTCGGCCCGGGCGATCTCGCGGCGCTGCTCCAGCTCCTCGTGGCTGCAATAGCAGTCGTAGGCCCGCGCGGTCGATCGGAGACGCTCGGCGACCTCGGCGTAGAGGTCCATCCGTAGCGACTGGCGGTAGGGACCGAAGTCGCCGCCGACCTCGGGGCCTTCGTCCCAGTCGAGCCCAAGCCACCGCATCGACGCGAGCAACCCGTGGTAGGACTCCTCGCTGTCGCGGGCCACGTCGGTGTCCTCGATGCGAAGCACGTAGGTGCCGCGGTGATGGCGGGCGTACGCCCAGTTGAACAGCGCGGTCCGTACGAGGCCCACGTGCGGGTTGCCCGTGGGGGACGGGCTGAACCGCACCCGCACGGATGTCGTGTCAGTCACGAGCCACCACCTGGTTGGTCAACGTTCCGATTCCTTCGATGGTCACCGATACCCGGTCGCCGGGTTGCATGGGGCCGACGCCGCCCGGTGTCCCGGTCAACAGCACGTCGCCGGGCAGCAAGGTCATGAAGCTCGAGACGTACGCCACCAGTGTGGGCACATCGAAGATCAGGTCGGCGGTCCGACCGTCCTGGCGTAGGTCGTCGTTGAGCGACGTCCGCAGACCGACGTCGCCGATGTCGAGGTCGGTCTCGATCCAGGGACCCAGCGGACAGAAGGTGTCGAATCCCTTCGCCCGCGCCCACTGGCCGTCGCGAACCTGGAGGTCGCGCGCCGTGACGTCGTTGGCCACGGTGTAGCCGTAGATGACCTTGGGCACGTCGTCGGCGTCGATGTCGCGGCAGATCCGGCCGATGACGACCGCGAGCTCGCCCTCGAAATGCAGGTCGTCGGTCTGAGCCGGATAGACGATCGGATCACCCGGTCCGACGACAGAGGTGTTGGGCTTGAGAAACACCAACGGCTCCGGTGGAGGCTCGTTGCCCAGCTCGCGCGCGTGGTCGTCGTAGTTGCGCCCGATGCCGATCACCTTGCTGCGCGGGAGGACCGGGGCGAGCAGGCGTACGTCGTCGACCGGCACCTTCTGCCCCGAGAACGTGATGCCCGCATACATCGGGTCGCCGTTGACGACCGCGATCGTCTCGACCCCGTCGTCGTCCCCGATTAGGCCGAAGCGCGGCTCGTCGTCGGTGCTGAATCTGGCAATGCGCACCGGCCGAGCCTACCGAGTTGTCCACAGCGGGCCATCCGGCCCTTGACGACCAAGCCTCGTGGGCCGAGGCTAGCGATCCTGGACATCCGCTTCGCACTGCATCCGAGGGGATACGTTGTCCGCCATGGCGACTCCCGAGCTGACCCGCAAAGTACGCCAGCTCGACCACGACGTTCAGGCGATCTACGAGATGTTGGCCGAGATCTCCAACACACAGATCCGGCATGGCAACCGGCTTGACGAGCTCGGCGGGCAGCTCAGCACCGTCGCCGGCACACAGCTGCGTCACGGCAACCGACTCGACGAGCTCACGGACAAGCTCGACGCCCACGACGCCCGTTTCGACGCCCACGACAAGCGGTTCGACGATCACGACCAACGTTTTGACGCGATCGACACGCGGCTTGACGAGATCGTGTCGCTGCTCCGGTCCAAGGACGTCTAGACACGACCGACGCAGGTCGCCGCGCGGTCGCGCAGCAGAGTCCGTTCGCGTTCGTTGGTAGCCTGCGACGCCGCGGTCTCAAACTCCTCTCGCGCCTCGTCGAATCGCTTGAGCCGCTCCAACAGATCGCCGCGCACGCTGTGCAGCAGGTGATATCCGGGCAAGGAGTCGCCCAGCTGGTCGATCAGGTCCAGGCCGGCGGCCGGGCCAACCGCCTCGCCGACGGCGACCGCCCGGTTGAGCTCGACGATCGGCGACGGCATGATCTGGCCGAGCGCCCAATAGAGCGCGGCGATCCGGCTCCAGTTGGTCTCGTCGGCCGTTCGGGCCCGCGCATGGCACGCCGCGATCGAGGCCTGCAAGACATACCGCCCGGCATGGCCGCCGAGATGCTCGGCCCGGTCGAGTGCTGCGAGTCCGCGCCGGATCAGTAGGTGATCCCACCGGCTCCGGTCCTGGTCGAACAGCAGGATGGCCTCCCCGGACGGCCCGACCCTAGCCGCGAACCGGGAGGCCTGGATCTCCATCAGGGCGACGAGACCGTGGACCTCGGGCTCCTTCGGCATCAGGCCCGCGAGGACGCGTCCGAGTCGGAGCGCGTCCTCGCCCAGTTCGGGACGCACCCAGTCGTCGCCGGCGGTCGCCGCGTACCCCTCGTTGAAGATGAGGTAGACGACCTCGAGAACCGACGACAGCCGGCTCGCGAGCTCGGAGCCTTGCGGGATCTCGTACGGGATCTTCTTCTTGGCGATCGTGCGCTTGGCTCGGACGATCCGCTGCTGGATGGTCGACTCGGGCACCAGGTACGCCCGTGCGATCTCGGGCGTCGTGAGCCCGCCGAGCAGCCGCAGGGTCAACGCCACCCGCGCTTCGCGCGACAGCACCGGATGGCAAGCCGTAAACACCAGGCGAAGCATGTCGTCACCGATGTCGTCGTCGAACGCGTCGAGGTCAGGCTCGTAGCCGTCGTCCGGCGACGTCGCGAGGTCACGGGCGAGCTGCGCGTACTTCTTCTCGAGCCGTTCGCCACGGCGTAGCTGGTCGATCGCGCGATGCTTGGCCGTGGCCATGAGCCAGGCGCCCGGGTTATCCGGGACGCCCGACTCCGGCCACTGCTCGAGGGCGATCACGAAGACGTCTTGCGCCAGCTCCTCCGCAAGGCCGACGTCGCGCACCAACCGCGCCACGCGCGCGATCAGCTTCGGCGACTCGAGTCGCCAAACCGCGTCGATCGTGCTCTGGGTGTCTCCGACCGTCACGGTTATCCATCAGAGCACCCCGATCGATCAGCGGCAAATACGAGCTCAGCCCCAGTCTTCGGGCGGCTCCTCGATCTGCCGGACCTCGGACGTGAGCTTCCAGTCGTCGCCGTGCAGGCGGACGAAGCGCTTAGCCCATTCGACCGCTTCCTCCTTGGACTTCGCCTGGATGATCGCGTAGCCGCCGATGACCTCCTTGGCCTCGGTGAACGGTCCGTCGACCACGTTGAGCTTGCCGTGGTCCCACTGAATCTGGGTGCCTTCGGCCGTTGGCTGGAGTCCGGCGGTGTCGAGCAAGACTCCGGCCTTGGTCATCTCGTCCATGAGCTTGCCCATTTCGGTCATCATCTGCTCGCTCGGCCCGTCGGCGGGTCCGGCGCCTTCTTCCTCGAGCTTGATCATCATCATGAAGCGCATCGGGTTGTCCCTTCTCGGTATTGGCGTTTATACCTGGACCTCGAATACCGAGGCGCTGGATCGACACGTCGTACGAAGAATTTTCGAGCACGCACGAGTCAGCGGGCTGGCAGGCCGCAGAGATCCGACACCGTCGTGAACTCGTAGCCCTCGCCGCGCAGTCGTCGGATGATCCGATCGAGCCGGTCGATCGCGACCAGTCGGTCCGACGAGCCGGTGTCGTGCGCCAGGATGATCGCGCCCGGCGTGACGAGCCCGACCAGGAAGTCGACGAGCGCTCGTGGATTTTCCTCGTAGGTCGACTCCAGCATCTGCATGCTCCAGACGACCGTCGTGAGTCCCGACTCCGACGCCGCGAGCATGGCTGCGCCTCCGAGGTGCCCGTACGGCGGCCGGAACAGCGTCGGCTCGACGCTTAGCGCACCACGAATCGCCACCGTCGTGCGACGCAGTTGGGCAAGGCATTCGTCGAGGGCCATTTTGGACATGTCGGGATGGTCGTAGCCGTGGTTGCCGAACTCATGGATCCCGACCGAGTCCTTGTGCAACCGGCCGTAGCGCTCGATGTTGTCGCCTTGGCAGAAGAAGGTCGCCTGCGCTTCGTGCCGAGCCAGCGTGTCGAGCACACGTGGCGTCCAGTCCGGCGACGGCCCGTCGTCGAAGGTCAGCGCGATCCGGCGGGCGGTCGTGGGCGCCGACCAGATGACGCGTCCGTCGTGAGCGGCCGGCGGGATCCAGTGATCCTCGTGGACTGCCGACTCGGGACCACCGTAGTACTGGATCGACGCCGCTCCACCTGCCGTCCGCGCGTACGACTCCTGCCCGCCCAACAGGGTCATCGACCCGGCCGCAGCGCCACCGATGCCTGCCAAGAGCTCACGCCGACTGATCCCCATACCGTCGCAATCTAGACCGAGCCGGGATCGTCCGGCACCGATGCGGGCGGTCTGTGATCGACCGGTGACCTCGCCGTGACGGGATCTACGGTTCGATCGCACCGACCTCTTCGCCGAATGAATCCGTCGGTTGTGCGCGCGGCACGCAGCACACGCATGATGGCGCGCTCGGACTCGAGGTCGGCTTCCGTCGCGAAGTCTCCCGGTGATTTGTCGAGGCGAGCCAACGACGAGCCGTACATCTCACGCACAATGGCGGCGCCGGTTTCGGCCGCGGCGATGGCAAGCTCGACGTCAGTCGGCACGGGCCTATGCCAGCTGGTCGCGGCGGCACGTCAGGTAGGCGGTCTCGGCGGTGTTGCCCGCCAGCTCGATGGCCTTGTCGTAGGCCGCGCGTGACTGCTGACCTTGGCCCAGCCGGCGCAACAGGTCGGCGCGGGTCGCATGGTAGGCGTGATAGCCGGCCAACGTGTCGTCAAGACGGTCGACGGCCGCCAGTGCCACCTCCGGCCCGTCAAGCTCGGCGACCGCGATGGCCCGGTTGAGGGCGACGATCGGCGACGGGTCGAGACGGACGAGCTGGTCGTAGAGCGCGACGATCTGCGACCAGTCGGTGTCGCGTACGTCGCGGGCGGAGGTGTGCACGGCGTTGATCGCGGCGAGGATCTGGTAGCGACCCGGAGCCACCCCGACGGAGGCAGCGGCCAGACGCTCGCGCACCAGTCGATGGCCCTCGGCGACCAGCGCCGCGTCCCAGGCGCCCCGGTCCTGCTCGTCGAGCGCGACCAGTTCGCCGCCGGCCGAGACCCGGGCGGTGCGGCGGGCCTCGGTGAGCAGCATCAGCGCCAACAGCCCGGCCACCTCACCGTCTTCTGGCATGAGGGCACGGATCAGGCGGGTGAGCCGGATCGCCTCGGCGGTCAGCTCGTGACGTACGGGATCAGTGTCAGGGCCGGTCGCCAGGTAGCCCTCGTTGAAGACGAGAAACAAGACGGCGAGTACGCCAGTGACACGAGCCGGCAGATCCTCCGCGGACGGCACCCGATAGGGGATCCGAGCCGCCTTGATCTTGCCCTTCGCGCGGGTGATCCGCTGCCCCATCGTGGTCTCGGCCACCAGGAAGGCCCGGGCGATCTCGGGCACCGTCAGACCTCCGACCATGCGCAGCGTCAGCGCCACGCGGGTCTGCATCGCCAGGGCCGGGTGACAGCAGGTGAAGATCAGCCGGAGCCGCTCGTCGTCGATGGCGCCGAGAGGCTCGGGCGGGTCGTCGTGCACCATCTGAGCCTCCTTGTGCTTGTCGTCGCGCTTGCGCTCGCGCCGGAGCCGGTCGATGGCCTTGCGGTTGGCGGTCGTGGTCAGCCAGGCGCCGGGGTTGGGGGGAATGCCGTCGGCCGGCCAGCGTTCGACGGCGGTCGCGAACGCCTCGGCCGCCGCCTCCTCGGCGATGTCGAGGTCGCCGAAACGCCTGGTCAGGGCCGCGACCACGCGCGCCCACTCCTCGTGGTGAGCCTGGGTGATCGTCTCCCGGACGTCGGACCCGCTCAGGCGCGGAGGAATGGCCGCACCTCGACCTTCCGATGGCAGTGCTTCGACGCCCCGACAGCGAGTTCGAGCGCTACATCGAGGTCGGGGGCGTCGATGGCGGTGGCCGTGTTGGGCGACGCGTACTGCATCTCGGATCATCTCCTGGTACGCCGGTTGTGAGCGATCCGACAGCGACGGTATCCCGTCCCGTGCTTCAGGTCGACGTGGCGATTGCATAGTGCGGGCTCCCGGAGGGCCGGTAGACCTGGATCGTCACGCCACCCGTGGTGGCTCGCGAGTCGACCAGTTCGAGTGCTGTGTCCGGACCGGTGTCGGGGAACAGCCGCGTGCCCTGCCCGACGACCAACGGATAGGTGAGCAGCGTAATTTCGTCGACCAGGTCGTTGGCGACGAGCCACCGGACCAAATCGCCGCTGCCGTGCACTTGCAGCTCGCCGCCCGGCTTGGCCTTCAGCTCGCCGATTGCCGCTGCGACGTCACCGGACAGCACCGTCGTGTCGTCCCACTCGGGCGCGGTGAGCGTGCTCGACGCGACGTACTTGGGCCGCGTGTTCAACGCCACTGAGATCGGGTTGTCGCCCTGATTCGAGCCCCACGAACCGGTTCCCCAGGAGCCGGCAAAGATCTCGTAGGTCCGGCGGCCGAACAAGAACGCGTCGGCGCGCTGGAACGCCTCGTCGAGGTACGCCCCGGCCTCGTCGTCAAAGAGTGGTATGGCCCATCCGCCGCGCTCGAATCCACCCCTGCGGTCTTCTTCCGCCGCGCCGAGTCCCTGCATCACCCCATCGACGGTGAGATGCGTGATGGTCGTCAGCTTCATCGGTTTCTCCCTTCAACGGGGTGCGCCCCTCGTGGGCGCCCGCTCACCCGATCTACGAACACCTCGGCTCCGATCCGACACCGCCTCGCGGATTTCTTCGAGGACTCCAGAGAGAATCCCGACCGCCACCAGGCTTGCTCATCGAACGTATGTTCGATACGGTGTGCGAGTGCTTGAGCCCGATCTCGCCACGTGTCCCGCTGGCCCGCGACTCGCAAGCATGCTGGACACGATCGACGTCTCGACGCTCGCCCCCGATGACTGCCTGGCCTCTGTCTCCGCGGCATCTTCGTGTGGCCGTCACCTACCGGACGCGCCTTCGTCGTCGACGGCCGCGGCACCCAGGTGCTCGCGGCCTAGGCCCACAAGCTAGCGGCCCTCGCGCGCGGATCCATGGCTGCGCGCGAGGGGCCGCGCCAACGTCGGTCGGGCGCAGGCCGCATGCGTCCACACCGCGCCCACCGTGGCGAGCTCCCAGGCCTGCTCAAACGGCAGCCGGGCGGCCGGCCCGCCGTCGACCGGCTTGACGAGCAGGAACGGCGGCGGATAGCCATCGTGATCGCGCTTCCACTGAGCAACCGAGACGCAGTCCGCGCTGGCGGCACGTTCGGCTGGGCTCAGGGTTCGCCCGGCAGCCAGGCCCTCGGACCAGCCGGAGACGTCGCGAAGCGACCCGTCACCATCGTCGAAGACGACCAGCCAGCCGATGCCGCCGACCATGCCGATGGCGATCGCGGTCAGCCGCAATGCGAGACCGCGCGCGAGCGTACGTGTCCCCGCTACCGTGGCGAGGTGCCGACCTTCGACCTGCTCGACGAGGCGACCTGGCGAGCTCGCGCCGCCGCGCACGACGCCCGCGTCGAGCCGTGGATCCGGCCGCACCTCGAGCGCCGCCGAGCCGGTCGGTCGCATCCGGTCGAGGACTTCTGTTTCACCTACTACTCCTACTCCCCCTCGCGGCTGCGCCGGTGGCATCCGGGAGCCGGCGTCGTCCTCACCGGTCCCGGCGCACAGCGCTATCTGGCCTACGCCGGCTACCGCGCAGGGAGCAGCGGAGTCACAGCCGACCTCGCGCGACTCGCCGATCGACTGCCGACCGTGCGGTTCGTCGGCGAGCTGATGACCGCGACCGCCGACAGACCGGCGCAGCTCGGCTGCTTCGGACTCCACGAGTGGGCCATGCTCTACCGGCAGCGCTCCGACGAAATCCGACATGCGGCCTATCCCCATCGATTGGGTGCCGCGGCACCGACCGGGTGGTCGAGTCGCTTCCGCTGCGGTGCACCCACTTCGACGCGTATCGGTTCTTCACCCCGCCGGCACGCCCACGCAACACGACCCGACTGACCCGGACCGGGCAGGTGGCCACCGAGCAGCCCGGATGCCTGCACGCCAACATGGATCTCTACCGGTGGGCGTACAAGCTGGCGCCGTTCACGCCCTCGGAGCTGGTCGCCGACTGCTTCGCGCTCGCCCGCGAGATCCGCGCCGTCGACATGCGCGCATCGCCGTACGACCTCGAAGCGATCGGATACGAGCCGATCCGCGTCGAGACGACCGCTGGGCGCGCCGAGTACGCCCGGCTCCAGCGCGACTTCGCCGAGCGCGCCGCGGCACTCCGCGATCGATTGCGATCCGAGTGCGTGCGGCTGAAACAGCTGGTCACCGTCGGAGCCTTGCGTCGATAAGCTCCGAGGCGAAGTGGCGAAGGACCCCTCGGGGTCGGCAAACGACTCTGATCCGCCCGGGGCGGTCAGCCGGCCAACTCGGCGATTGCCAGCACCGTACGCCAGTTGCGGGCAGTGCCCTCGACGCCGAGTCGGCGGGCGAAGAAGACCGGCGTCAGCTTGCTGCCATGCACGCCGTCGACGTAGTCCACGTAGAGATGCCGACCGGCGACGCGGCAGCAACGCTTGGTGAGTTCGTCGCCGTGCAAGGCGGTGACGCCGTCAGCCGCAGGATCACCGGCGAGGAACGTGACGTGCAGCATCTTGGGCCGCTCGTCGGCGGCGGCCGGATACGGATTGCCATCGATGACCTCGGCGAGCTGCGCCGGCGTCCTCGCCACGACCGGCACGGTCAGGTCAAACTCCTTGGCGATCAGCGCACCGATCCGCTTCTCGACGGCGACGGACGACCGCAGCGGCGACTGTACGACGATGTTGCCGCTCTGCACGTACGTCTGGACCTCGCCGAAGCTGTCCGCGGCCAACGCCTCGCGCAGCCGGGGCATGGAGACCATGTTGCGACCGCCGACGTTGACGGCGCGCAGCAGGGCGATCCAGGTCGGCATGTCAGGTCGCCCGGACGTCGTGCTTGGCCAGGATCTCCAAGACCCGCGGTGTCCAGTCCGGCTTCGGACCGTCGTCGAAGGTCAGGGCGATCCGCATTTGTTCGGTGTCGGCCGACCAGACGATCGTGCTCTGTGGTTGCGACGGCGCGGGACTGGTCCGCGTCGCGCGTACGGCCGCGGCGTACCGGTCGTGAAACATCATGTGCTTGTGCATGTGGGCGGAGACGCCCTCGACCCCGGTGATCCCCGCGACTCCCACCGCAGTGCCACCGACTCCCAGGAAAAACTCCCGTCGGCTTACGTTCACCCTTCAGATTTTATCGGCAATGCCCGATGTGCGCGTAGTCCATAAGTCACAGCATCGAGAAGGGCCTGCCAAGACGCCTCGACGATGTTGTGTCCGACACCCACCGTCACCCAGCTGTCCTGGCCGTCGGACGTCTCGATCAGGACCCTGATGACCGCGTCGGATCCGTGACCCTGGTCGAGGATGCGGACCCGATAGTCGATCAGCTCGAACTCGGCGACGGCCGGGTAGGCCTGACCGATGGCCTGACGAAGCGCATGGTCGAGCGCGTTGACCGGACCGTTGCCCTCGCCGGTGACGATGAGCCGCGACCCATTGGCCCGCAGCTTGATCGTCGCCTCCGACAGCGCCTCGGCGTCCGGCGACGACTCGGTGATGACGCGCCAGGACTCGACGGTGAAGTACGTCGGCCGCTCCCCCTCGACCGACTCGACGAGCAGCAGTTCGAACGACGCGTCGGCGGCCTCGAACGTGTGCCCCGACCGCTCCAGCTCCTTGACCCGATCGGTCACCTGGGCGAGCAGCTCGGCGTTGCCCGCCAGGTCGAAGCCGAGCTCCTTGCCCTTGAGCTCGATGCTCGCCCGCCCGGCCATCTCGCTGACCAGCAGCCGCATGTCGTTGCCGACGCTCTCCGGATCGGTGTGCTGGTAGAGATCCGGGTCGACCCGGATCGCGCTGGCATGCAGGCCGGCCTTGTGGGCGAACGCCGAGACTCCGACGTACGGCTGCCGCGACGACGGCGGCACATTGGTGACCTCGGCGACCGCGTGTGCGATCCGGGTCGCGTCGCTCAGCCGTCCGGTCGGCAGGACGGATTGGTCGCGCTTCAGCTCGAGATTGGCGACCACCGCGACCAGATCGGCGTTGCCGGTGCGCTCGCCGTATCCGTTGAGAGTGCCCTGCACGTGGCTGGCGCCGACGTCGACGGCGGCGAGGGTGTTGGCGACCGCACAGCCGGTGTCGTTGTGGCAGTGGATGCCGATCCGCGCGCCGGTCGTTTCGACGACGTCGCCGACGACGTCTTGGACCCAGGGCGGGAGCATGCCGCCATTGGTGTCGCACAGTGCCACCACCTCGGCCCCGGCCTCGGCCGCCGTGCGGATGACCTCGAGTGCGTAGGCCCGGTTGTCGCGGTAGCCGTCGAAGAAGTGCTCGGCGTCCAAGAAGACCCGATGCCCTTCGGCTCGCAGGTGCGCGACGGTGTCGCGGACCATGTCGAGGTTGTCGGCCAGCGTCGTCCGCAGTGCCTGTTCGACGTGCCGGTCGTGGCTCTTCGCGACCAACGTCACCACCGGCGCGGCCGATTCGCGCAGGGCGGCCACCAGCGGGTCGTCGGCGGCCCTGCGGCCGGACCTCCGGGTCGAACCGAAGGCGGCCAAGGTCGCGTGCTTCAACCGCAGCTCGTCGCGGGCGCGGGCGAAGAACTCGGTGTCCTTCGGGTTCGCGCCCGGCCAGCCGCCCTCGATGTAGCCGACGCCGAGGTCGTCGAGGTGCCGCGCGATCGTGAGCTTGTCGGCGACCGAGAGGTTCAGTCCCTCCTGCTGGGCGCCGTCGCGCAGCGTGGTGTCGTACACATGCAAGGCCTGGCTGGTCACGGTCTGGTCCTCGAGGCTCGGTCTGGGCAAAAAGAAAACCTCTCGTGGGTACGAGAGGTTCGCGCGCGGGGCTGTTTGGTGGCTACGGCCCGGCGCGCTCGGCAATGATGATCGACGAGATCGTCATGGGTGCAGTCTCGCATATTCGCGTCCAGACGATGTCGTAGGGTCGACCGGTGAGCAGCGTCATCGCCAGTCACCTGGTCCTGTCGGCCATGGCCGACGACGCCGATCCGGACCTGGTGATCTCGCGTACGGCGGACCTGCTCCACCCTCGAAGTCGCGACGCGCTGGCCGAACACGTCGGCAACCTCCGACTGAACCGCACCGACGACATCGACGGCCTGCCGATCCCCGCTGTACCGCTGCTGCGCTCGGCCGGACCGGTGCCGGCCGGAGTCGAGCCGATCATCGAGGCGCCCGCGCAGGGCTGGTCGATCCTGTTGCGGACGTCTGACTCCGAGGCCGTCTCCGCGCAGTACGCCGCGCGGGCAGCGGCTGCCCTGCTCGCCCATCACGTCGACGGCGTCGGTCTCGATCTCGCCATCCCGCGCATGTGGCCGCGGCTCGATCCGTCCGCCGACCCCGACCGGACCGCGGACTGGTTCGTCTTCGACCGTCTCGACGACGGCGATGACGAGACGGCGACGATGACCCGGGGCCTGACCCGGTTCGGGCTTCCCGAGCTCCGGGTCGTCGACATCGCGAGCAGCCCGGCCTGGGACGCCGTGCTGACCGGCCTCGCGCACCGCCTGCTGACGGCCGCGTCGCGGGAGGTGCCCGCCGAGGTCGAGCTGGGGCTGTCGGACATCGCGGCGGGCTACGCCGAGCCGGTCGATCCCGATGACCCGACCCTGACGCGGCGCACCACGCTCGCCCTCAACTACGCCGACGACGTCGCCGACGTGAGCGGGTCGGTCGTCGCCGATCTGTTCACGGGCTGACCGGCCTCAGCCGAGCCGCCAGCCCCACCCGAACCAAGGAGCGTGCTCGAACGGCCACCAGTGCGGGCCGTCGGCGAGGGCCACCGCGATCGCGCCCGACGCTGCGGCCGCCAAGAACACCAGCGCCACCGCACCGACCGGAGTCGGCCGGAACGTCCACGAGGTGAGGCGGCGGGCGGAGTCTCGGGCGGCATGGAATCCCGGCCACCACCACGTCAGCAGTGCGAACGCGGCGCCGCCCACGACCATCGTCTGGCGCACCTGAGCGCCGAGGACCACAAGCACCGCAACGAGGCCGACCATCGCGGCCAGCGCGACGCCGGCGCCGAGAACCGCGCCGGGGATGGCGGCGATCGCCTGGATCGGCCAAGACCAGGGGCTTCGACTCCGCGCGTGCGCGCTGCCGAGCATCATGACGAACGCGATGAACGCCGCAACGACATACGGCGAGACCGCGGCCGCCCCGGCGATCAGCAGTCCGGTCAGGATGCCGGCGACAATCCGGATCGCCGTGGTCCAACCCGACTTCGCCGGCGGCGACGGAGCCGCGACCGGCACAACAGCTGGGGTGACCGGCGCGGCCACCGGCATCGTGACCGCTCGGGTCGGTGTCGGCGCCGGCGTGGGTGGGTCGGCATCGGCCGGTGTCGTCGCGAGCCATTGGCACAGCTGAACGGCGGTCGGTCGGCGACGCGGATCGGCCTGCAGGCAGGGCTCGAGAACGCGCCGCAGCGACCACGGCACGCCGGACAGCTGCGACTCGCCGCGGCGGATCCGGTCCATGACGGCGACCGCGGGCCCGCCGCCATAGGGGCTTTGGCCGGTCGCGGCGAACACGAGCGTCGCGGCCAATGCGTGCACGTCAGCGGCCGAGGTTGGCTCGTAGCCGTGCACCGCTTCGGGTGCCAGGTAGGCGGGTGTCCCCATCAGCCAGCCCGATCGAGTCAGTCGTGCCTCGTCCGATGACATCGCGAGACCGAAGTCGATCAGCACCGGCTGGTCGCGCTCCATCAAGACGTTCGACGGCTTGATGTCACGATGCAGGACGCCCGCCGCGTGGACACTCGCCAACGCCTCGGCCATGCCGAGCGCGATGTCGTGGACGCGATGCGGCGGCAGCGGGCCGTACTCGTCGACGTACTCGGAGAGCGAGATGCCGACGACGAAGCGCGTCACGACGTACGGCAGCGCGCCCCACGGATCGGCGTCGAAACACTCCGCGACTCGGGGGCTTCGGACCCGACGCATCGCGGCGACCTCCCGCTCCAGCCGGGATCGGGCATCGCGGTCACCGATGATCTGCGGCCGAAGGATCTTGACCGCGACCCGGTCGCCGTTGGGCGCCGCCGCGAGATGGACGACGCCCATGCCGCCCTCGCCGATCTGCCGAAGCAGGCGATAGCGGCCGAGCGTCTCCACGGGCAGGATGCCTGCTGGGTCAGACGACGACACGGTGCATCCAGCCGTACGGGTCATCGGCCCGGCCGTACTGGATGTCGAGTAGCCGCTGGCGAATCGACGCGGTGACCTCACCGGTCTGTTCGCCGCAGTTGAGCTCCCCGTCTTCCCAAGCCAGCCTGCCCACAGGTGTGATGACCGCCGCAGTGCCGCACGCGAAAACCTCGGCGATGCGTCCACTGCTCACCCCGTCGCGCCACTCGTCGATCGACACCGGCCGCTCGTCGACCTTGTGCCCCATGTCGGCCGCGATCGCCAGCAGCGAGTCGCGCGTGATTCCGTCGAGGATGGTGCCGCTGACCGGCGGCGTGACGATGTTGCCGTCGTCATGCACGAAGAAGATGTTCATGCCGCCGAGCTCTTCGATCCAGGTGTGCTCCAGCGAGTCGAGGAACACCACCTGCTCGCAGCTGTGCTCGGCCGCCTGCTGCTGTGGGCGCAGGCTGGCTGCGTAGTTTCCGCCGCACTTCGCCGCGCCCGTGCCGCCGGCGCCTGCGCGCGAATAGTCGCGCGACAACCAGATCGAGACCGGCCGCACCCCACTCTTGAAGTATGCCCCGGCCGGCGAGCTGATGACGTGGAACGACACGTGCTGACTCGGCCGAACCCCGAGGAAGACCTCGGACGCGAACATGAACGGTCGCAGGTAGAGGCTGGTCTCGCCCCCGCGCGGAACCCAGCCCCGGTCGGTGCTCACCAGCAGGTCGAGTGCGGCAACGAACGTCTCGACCGGCAGTTCGGGCAACGCCAAGCGTTCGGCCGAACGCTGGAACCGACGCGCGTTGGCCTCCGGGCGGAACGTCCAGATGGAGCCGTCGTCGTGGGCGTACGCCTTCAGTCCCTCGAAGATCTCCTGCGCGTAGTGCAGTACGGCGGTAGCCGGGTCGACCGACAGCGGACCGTAGGCATGGAGACGCGCGTCATGCCACTCGCGCTCCGGCGTCCAGGTCGCACTGATCATGTGGTCGCTGAAATACAGACCGAAGCCCGGCGCCGTCAAAATCTCCTCGCGTCGAGCATCCGGCGTAGGAGACGCCGTCGGCTCCACGCGGAACAACGGTGCGGATGTCATGCCATGCACGGTAGCCGCTCAGGCGGTCGTCAGCACACCATCGGCGACCCGGCCCGCGATCGCGTCGCCGACCTCCGCCGTCCCACGTCGTGTGTCGCCGCGCTGGACCTCGCCGCGCTGGGCGAGGTCGGCCGAGACCGCCTGCTCGATCAGCGCCGCCGCCGCCGACTGCCCGAGATGGTCGAGCAGCATGGCCGTCGACAGGATCGCCGCCGTCGGATCCGCGATCCCCTGACCCGCGATGTCCGGCGCCGACCCGTGCACCGGCTCGAACATGCTCGGCGCCGTGCGATCGGGATTGATGTTGCCGCTCGCGGCCAGACCGATACCGCCGGTGATCGCGGCCGCCAGGTCGGTGAGGATGTCGCCGAACAGGTTGTCGGTGACGACGACGTCGAATCGCGCCGGATCGGTCGTCATGAAGATCGTGGCCGCGTCGACATGGAGGTAGTCGACCTCGATATCGGCAAAGTCGGCGCCGACCGCGGCGACCGTCCGGGCCCAGAGGTCGCCAGCGTGGGTCAGAACATTGGTCTTGTGGACGTACGTGAGCCGCCGGCGCGGTCGCGCCTGGGCTCGCCGGAAGGCGTCGCGTACGACGCGCTCGACTCCGTACGCGGTGTTGACGCTGACCTCGGTCGCGATCTCGGCCGGAGTACCGCGGCGCAGCAGGCCACCGTTGCCGGCGTACGGCCCCTCCGTCCCCTCGCGAACCACGACGAAGTCGATCTGGCCCGGATCGCGCAGCGGCGAGGTCACCCCCGGGTAGAGACGTGCCGGTCGCAGGTTGACGTAGTGGTCCAGCTCGAATCGCAGGCGCAACAGCAAGCCGCGCTCCAGCAGGCCCGGCGGCAACGCGGGATCACCGGGTCGCCCGCCGACCGCTCCGAGCAGGATCGCATCGTGGCCACGGATCTCGTCGAGCACCGCGTCCGGAAGCACCTCGCCGGTCGCGAGATAGTTGTCGGCGCCGAGCGCGTAGTCGGTGCGCGTGATCTGGCAATCGTGTCGCTCGGCCGCCACGTCCAGGACGCGAAGTGCCTGGGCGGTGACCTCCGGCCCGATGCCGTCGCCGCCGATGACCGCGAGTGCAAAGCTGTTTTCCGCTGAAGGGCTCTGTCCCATGAACGGCAAGCCTAGGGCTCAGTTGTCCTCGGGCGGCTCGCCGCCGTTGTCCCGCAGATCGATGGCCGTCTGGATCGCCTCGGCGGCTTCGCGACGGTGACGGGCGGGGCCCCAGTCCTCGGGGTACATCTCATACATGGTGGTGAACTCCTCTGAGTGATCTGTGCGTGCTTCGCGGATGAGCTCCGGAGTAGCACTCCCGCGGTGACGGATCGCGCCAGAGGGGTGGGTGCGGACGAGGCGTTCGCTGTTTGCGGTGCATCCTCGCGACGGAACTCCGGGCCCAAGTGCCGAACTCCGCGGCGAGGGTGGCCCTAGTGGGTCTCGCCGCGGCGTACGAGGATGAGTACGAACGTCCGCATGATGCGCTCAGCCTAAGCAAGACAGAACGGACATGACCACTCCTTAGTACGTTCGTCTCGTGATATGGGACGCGAGCCGTGTCTCAGGCGCTGTGCGACACTCAGTCCGTGAGTTCACCGACCGAGGTACCCGCCGTGGTCCGCAAGGCCTTGGCGCTGTCCGGCGAGCGGGGTTTCCTGCGATCGTCGCGCACCGAGACCGGTCGGTTGCTGGCCGCTCTGGCAGCCTCTCGGTCGGGGACGCTGGCCGAGTTGGGCACCGGATGTGGGGTCGGCACGGCGTGGCTGGCCACCGGCAAGCACGATGACGCACGGGTCGTCACCGTAGAGATCGAGCCGCCGCTCGCCGAGCGGGTGCGTGATCTGTTCGCCGACGAGTCCGACGTCGAGGTGATCGCCGGCGACTGGACGACGCTCGCGACGTACGCGCCGTTCTCACTGCTGTTCGTCGACGTCCGCGACGCGAAGGAGAGTCCGGACTCGGTGGCCGACCTCATCGAGCCCGGCGGCATGGTCGTGCTCGACGATTTCACGCCATGTACGACCTGGCCGCCGATCTTCGAGGGGCGGGTCGACGCCCTCCGCGAGATGTGGCTCACCGACGAGCGGTTCACCGCCGTCGACGTGATGGTCGCGCCGGACGCCTCGGTCATCGTCGCCACCCGCCGCTAGACGGTAGCCACTGCCGCTTCACGCGTTCAGGTGTCGACGGAATCCGACATCTCGGGCACTGACCCGCATCTCAACGAGTGAAGCGCTGTTCGCCACGACTCGCGCGTCGCCGCCAGCTCAGTCGGCGAGGTTGACGAGCCGGATCGACGACGCGTCCATCGCGGCCCGGACCTGGTCGGCGACCTCCGTCGGGACCGGCGAGTCGACCGCCATCGCGACCAGGGCCTGACCGCCCTTGCGGTCGCGGCTCACCTGCATGCCGGCGATGTTGACGTTGGCCTGGCCGAGGATCTGGCCGACGACGCCGACCATGCCGGGCCGGTCGTCGTAGGTGATGAACGCCAGGTGGTCGGTCGGCTCGATGTCGAGGTCGAACCCGTCGATCTCGACCAGACGCTCTCGCTGCGCGATGCCGATCAGGGTGCCGGATACCGACACCTGCTCGCCGTCGGCGCGGGTGCCTCGCAGCGTGACGAGATTGCGGTGGTCCTCGCTTTCGGCCTCGGTGACCAGGCGTACCTCGAGCCCGCGTTCGGCGGCGAGCAACGGCGCGTTGACATACGACACCTGCTCCTCGACGACGTCGGCGAAGATGCCCTTGAGAGCCGCGAGCTCGAGCACCTTGACGTCGTGCTGGGTGATCTCGCCGCGCACCTCGACATCGAGCTGCTGGGCGATGCCGCCGGCCAGTGCGGTGAAGATGCGGCCGAGCTTCTCGGTGAGCGGGATGCCGGGGCGGACGTCTTCGGCGATCAGGCCGCCCTGGACGTTGACGGCGTCCGGCACCAGCTCGCCGGACAGCGCGAGGCGGACGGACTTGGCGACCGCCACGCCGGCCTTCTCTTGCGCCTCGGCGGTGCTGGCGCCGAGGTGCGGTGTCGCCACGACGTTGGGGAGCCCGAACAGCGGCGAGTCGGTGTTGGGCTCGGTGGCGTAGACGTCGAGACCCGCCGCGGCGACCCGGCCCTCGACCAACGCCTCGTGCAGCGCATCTTCGTCGACGATGCCGCCTCGGGCCGCGTTGACGATGACGACCTGCGGCTTGACCTTGTGCAGCTGCTCGTCGCCGATGAGCCCGACGGTCTCGGGCGTCTTGGGCAGATGGACCGTGATGAAGTCGCTCTCGGCCAGCAGGTCGTCGAGGCCGACGAGACGTACCCCCATCTGCGCGGCCCGACCGGCCTGGACGTACGGGTCGTACGCGATGACCTTCATGCCGAAGGCTGACAGCCGTTGGGCCGCGAGGACGCCGATCCGACCGAGACCGACGATGCCGACGGTCTTTTCGTACAGCTCGACGCCGGAGTACTTGGACCGCTTCCACTCGCCGCGGCGGAGTGCCTCGTTGGCCGGCACGACATGGCGAGCCGCGGCGAGGAGCAGCGACACCGCGAGCTCGGCGGCGGAGACGATGTTGGAGGTCGGGGCGTTGACGACCATGACACCGCTTTGGGTCGCGGCCCGCACGTCGACGTTGTCGAGCCCGACACCGGCGCGGGCGACGACCTTGAGTCGGGTCGCCGCGGCGAGCGCGTCGGCGTCGACCTTGGTCGCGCTGCGGACGAGAATGGCGTCGGCGTCGGCGACGGCGCCGAGCAGGTCGGAGCGGTCGGCACCGTCGCAGTAGCGGATCTCGAAATCGGGCCCGAGCGCATCGACCGTGGCGGGCGACAACTCTTCGGCGATGAGGACGACGGGTCGGGTCACGTCAATGTCCTAGCACAACTCGTGGGATGGGAGTGGGTGCACAACGTTGTGCCGGCGGCAAGTCTAACCGACCCAAACCAGGCCTTGACGGCGGCTCAGGAGCAGGTCTCGAGCTCCTGCGCGTCGAGCGGCCGGGTCATCAGATCGGCCGCCGCCGACGCGGGCACCGCGAAGCCGATGCCCTGGGCGTTTTTGCGAATCGCGTCGGCGACCCCGACCACGTTGCCGTTGAGGTCGACGAGCGGCCCGCCAGAGTTGCCGGGGTTGATCGCCGTGTCGGTCTGCACCATGCCGTCGAACGATCCCGACTCGGTGTCGATCTCTCGGTCGAGGCCCGAGATGGTGCCTTCGGTCAGCGTCTTGGGCTCGTCCAGCGGATAGCCGATCGCGGCCACCCGGGTGCCAGGCACCGCCTCGTCGGGCGCGAAGTCGAAGACGTGTCCGTCGATGCGCTGGTCGAGCCGAAGCACCGCGAGGTCGCGCGCCGTGTCGACGCCGTCGATCTGCGCCACCATCGGGTCGCCGCTGAAGTCGACCCGTACGGTCGCGGCACCCTCGATGACGTGATGCGCCGTGACCATCAGGCGCGGCCGAATCAAGAAGCCGGTGCCGGTGTAGTTGCCGTCGTCACAGGTCTCGACGAGCACCTGCCCGACTCCCCCGTTGACGGTCTTGTAGACGTCGGAGAAGTCGCTCGCCCGCGCCATCTCACCGGCGGACGCGTAGCGCTGCTCGTCCGCGGCGACCGGTCGCCGGCTCGGCTCGTCGTCGATCCAGGTCGCGCCGGCGGCGCCGAGAGCCACCAGCCCAACGGCGCCGATCGAGACCAGAGTGCGACGGACCCGGACCGTACGGCGTCGAGCCGCCGGATCGCTGGCCCATCCGGATGCCCACGGCGGCGCGTCCTCGACGATGAGGTCATCGAGCACACTCTTGGGCTGCTTGGCTCGTGTGCCGAAGTCAGCACCGCAGGGTCCGCATAGAGACACGTCGGCGCGCAGCCAAGTACCGCACCGAGGGCAGCGCATGGTCGGCCCTCCTCAAGCTACGCAAAATCCATCGCACCGGCGTCCCGACCAGACTAAAAGTTGAAAGGGTCACTACCCGGCTACACCGAGGGCACGTCGGCGGGGCGGGCGAGCGGGCACAAGCCGAGGTGGTACGGCGATACGCGCGTTCGTGGATGGGTCTGGCCGCCTCGCGAGGTACGAGCGAGGCTGGTTGGACGCGCGCGAACCGCCGTACCACCTCGGCGACCAGACCCCGCTCAGCGCGCCGACGTGCCCTCGGTGTAGTCGTCGTCGTGACTCTTGATCCACGACATCATGCCCCGCAGCTCGCGCCCGACCTCCTCGATCGAGTGCTTCTCCGCGTCGGCCCGGAACTCGGCGAACTCCTTGCCGCCGCCGTCCTGGTCGTCGATGAACCGCTGCGCGAACGTGCCGTCCTTCACCTCGGCGAGGACCTCCTGCATCCGCTGCTTGACACTGTCGTCGATGATCCGCGGACCCGACACGTAGTCGCCGTATTCGGCCGTGTCCGACACCGACCAACGCTGCTTCGCGATGCCGCCCTCGTACATCAGGTCGACGATGAGCTTGAGCTCGTGCAGGCACTCGAAGTACGCGATCTCCGGCTGGTAGCCCGCCTCGGTCAGGGTCTCGAAGCCCTTCATGATGAGCTGCGAGACGCCGCCGCACAGCACGGCCTGCTCGCCGAACAGGTCGGTCTCGGTCTCCTCGGTGAAGGTCGTCTTGATGCCGCCGGCGCGCAGGCCGCCGATCCCCCGGGCGTACGCGAGGGTCAGCGGCCAGGCGTTTCCGGTCGCGTCCTGCTCAACTGCGACGAGTACCGGCACGCCGCGGCCGTCGACGTACTCACGACGCACCAGGTGACCCGGACCCTTCGGCGCCACCATGCACACGTCGACGCCGGCCGGCGGCTTGACGTAGCCATACCGGATGTTGAAGCCGTGGCCGAAGAAGATTGCGTCGCCGTCGACGAGGTTGGGCTCGACCGCCTCGGCGTACAGCCCCCGCTGCACCGGGTCGGGAGCGAGGATGACGATGACGTCGGCCTCCTCGCAGGCTTCGTAGGGCGTCAGGACTCGCAGCCCCTCGGCCTCCGCCTTCGGCCGGCTCTTCGATCCTTCAAGCAGGCCGACGCGGACGTCGACCCCGGAGTCACGAAGCGACAGCGCGTGCGCGTGCCCCTGACTGCCGTAGCCCAACACCGCGACGTGGCGGTTTTGGAGCAGGCTGAGATCGGCGTCGTCGTCGTAGTACACGGTGGCGGCCACGAAGGTCTCCTTCACTTTGGGCACTGTCGAGGTTGTGTTTAGCGGTCAGTCAAGCGGACGTGTGTGTGAGTGATCGTAGGGAGCGGTCGGTGATGGATCGGCCGCCCCGACCGATCGCGACCATGCCGGACTGCACGAGCTCCCGGATGCCGAAGGGCTCGAGTACGCGCAGCATCGCCGCCAGCTTGTCGGGGTTACCGGTCGCCTCGATCGTGATGGCATCCGGCGCGACGTCGACGACCTTGGCCCGAAACAGCTGCACGGTTTCGAGCACTTGGCCACGTGTCGAGGCGTCGGCCTTCACCTTGACGAGCATCAGCTCCCGCTCGACCGCGCCCGAGGAGTCCATCTCGACGATCTTGAGCACGTTGACGAGCTTGTTGAGCTGCTTGGTGACCTGTTCGAGCGACGAGCTCTCGACGTTGACCGCGATCGTCATCCGGGAGATCTCCGGAATCTCGGTCGGCCCGACCGCGAGCGAGTCGATGTTGAAGCCGCGCCGCGAAAACAGGCTCGATACCCGGGCCAGCGCGCCAGGGGTGTTTTCGACCAGAACCGACAGCGTGTGCGTGCTCATAGCCGTCCTCGCTTCGCTGCGGGCGGCAATGAGCACACCCAAGTGGCAGTGTCGTTTGTTCGTTCGCTGCGCTCACTCATAGATCGTCCTCGTCGAACTCGGGCGCCATGTCGCGCGCGATCTGGATCTCGTCGTTGCTCGTGCCGGCCGGGACCATCGGCCACACCATCGCATCGCGGTGCACCGCGAAGTCGACGACCACGGGCGCATCGTCGATCTCCAACGCCTGCTTGATCGTCGCGTCGACGTCTTCGGCCTTGTCGCACCGCAGTCCGACGCAGCCGTACGCCTCGGCGAGCTTCGCGAAGTCCGGGATCCTGGTCGAGTGCAGGTCGGTGTTGGAGTAGCGGCCCTCGTAGAACAGCGTCTGCCATTGCCGCACCATGCCGAGTGAGGAGTTGTTGATCACCGCGACCTTGATCGGAATCCGCTCGATCGCGCAGGTCGCCAGCTCCTGGTTGGTCATCTGGAAGCAACCGTCGCCATCGATCGCCCACACGACCTCGTCGGGTCGCGCCACCTGGGCACCCATCGCCGACGGCACCGAGAATCCCATCGTGCCGAGGCCACCAGAGTTGATCCACTTGGTGGCGTTCTCGTAGCGGATGAACTGGCTCGCCCACATCTGATGCTGTCCGACACCGGCGCAGTACGTCGCGTCCGGCCCGGTCATGGCGCCGATCCGCTCGATGACGTACTGCGGAGCGAGCGACCCGTCGGCCGGGGCGTCGTATCCGAGCGGATAGCGCTCCGCGAGCCCCGCGGTCCAGTCCCGCCAGGCGGCGTAGTCACCGCGGTGCCCGGCTCCGTGCTCGGCCTGCAGCGCCACGACGAGGTCGGCGATCACCTCGCGGCAGTCGCCGACGATCGGCACGTCGGCCGTCCGGTTCTTAGAGATCTCGGCCGGATCGATGTCGGCGTGGATCACCTTGGCGTCGGGCGCGAACGTCGACAGCTTGCCGGTGACCCGGTCGTCGAACCGGGCGCCGAGCGACACGATCAGGTCGGCCCGTTGCAAGGTGCCGACCGCCGCCACACTGCCGTGCATGCCGGGCATCCCTCGGTGCAGCGGATGCGAGTCGGGCAGGGCGCCCCTGGCCATCAGCGTCGTGACGACCGGGATCTGGGCCATGTCGGCAAGGACCCGCAGCTCCTTCCAGGCGCGGGCCTTGACGACGCCGCCGCCGACGTACAGCACCGGCCGGCGGGCGTCGGCGATCATGCGGGCGGCCTCGCGTACCTGCTTCGCGTGCGGCCGCGTCGTGGGTCGGTAGCCGGGCAGCGAGATCGTCTCGGGGTACGCGTACGTCGTGAACGCCTGCAATGCGTCCTTGGCGATGTCGACCAACACCGGCCCCGGGCGTCCCGTGCCGGCGATGTGAAACGCCTCGGCCACGGTCTGCGGGATCTCCGCCGGGTCGGTCACCAGGTACGAGTGCTTCGTGATCGGCATCGTGATGCCGCGGATGTCGGCCTCCTGGAAGGCGTCGCTTCCGATCGCGGCGCTCGGGACCTGACCGGTGACAGCGACGATCGGCACCGAGTCCATGTGGGCGTCGGCGAGCGGCGTCACGAGGTTGGTCGCGCCCGGGCCGGACGTCGCCATGCATACGCCGACCTTGCCGCTCGCGACCGCATACCCCTGCGCCGCGTGTCCGGCGCCCTGCTCGTGGCGTACGAGGATGTGCCGGATCTGGTCGCTGTCGAGGAGCGGGTCGTAGGCCGGAAGTACGGCTCCACCCGGAATCCCGAAGACGGTGTCGACTCCGACCTGCTCGAGGGCGCGGATCAAAGACTGCGCCCCGGTCAGCTGCTCACTCATCCCTGGCCTTCCTCGTGCCGCGTTCTTGCTGGGCATCGTCCTCGCACAAAAAAACCCTCGGGCCCGTCGGGCGCTCGAGGGGTGACGCGTGACCTGGTCTCACCGGGTCGCGCGTCAAAGGGGTACGAGAATGTCCAGTCGCACGAGTTCAACGTCCCCCGGACGGGGCGAATCGGTCAAGCCACGACCCCGGTTGTCTCGCGGACTGGGACGACCGTCTCGCAAAAGGGCAGTACGCCGCCGGACCGTATCTGGCTGGGCGCGGTCATCTCCTGAGGCGATAAGGGGCATGAACACCGAGAGGACCTCATGGCTCGCTACCGCGACCACCTGCCACAACTCGAGGCCGATGTCTTCCTGACCGACGGCGGCATCGAGACCTCGCTCATCTTCGACGACGGCATCGACCTGCCCGACTTCGCCGCGTTCACGCTGCTCGACGACGCCGATGGTCGCGCCGCACTGACGCGCTACTTCGACAGCTATGCGGCGATCGCGCGTCGTGACCGAGTTGGCGTCGTCCTCGAGACGCCGACCTGGCGGGCCAGTCCGGACTGGGTGGTCCGTCGGGGCTACGTCGTCGACGACCTCGACCGCATCCACCGCGACGCCGTCGACCTGCTCGTCGAAATCCGCCGCCGGCACGAGAACAGCCAGACACCGGTCGTGATCAGCGGCTGCGTCGGCCCACGCGGCGACGGCTATCACCCGGACGCACTCATGACCGTGGGCGAGGCGCGCGACTACCACTCCGGCGGGATCCAGACGTACGCCGACACACCTGCCGATCTCGTCACCGCCGTCACCATGACCTATCCCGACGAGGCCATCGGGATCGCCGAGGCCGCCCGGGCCGCCGCGATTCCGGCGGTGATCTCGTTCACCGTCGAGACTGACGGACGGCTACCCACGGGCCAGTCGCTGTCGGAGGCGATCGACACCGTCGACGAGGCCACCGGACGCTATCCGGCCTACTACATGGTCAACTGTGCCCACCCGTCGCACTTCGCCGACGTCCTCGATCCGGTCGAGCCGTGGGGCCACCGAATCATGGGCATCCGGGCCAACGCGTCTAAGCTCAGTCACGCGGAGCTCGACGAGGCCGAGGAGCTCGACAGCGGCGACCCCGACGAGCTGGCCTCCGACTACCTGGCCCTACGGCGCATCCTGCCGGGCCTGACGGTGCTCGGCGGCTGTTGCGGCACGAACCATCGCCACATCGCCGCGATCAGCTCCGCCTGCGTAGCGGCCTGAGGGCTCACTCGACCAGGGTCAAGAGGTAAGCCGTTGAGAAGCCGAGCACCGTGAGCAGCCCGACGGCCCGTCCGCCGTGCTGAAACGCCTGCGGCATCATCGTGTCGGCCAGCATCGTGAGCACGGCACCGCCCGCGAATGCTTGGATCAACGCGACAGTGTTGTTCGAGGCGTTTTCGAGCAGGCCGTATCCGGCAGCCGCCGCGATCGCCGATGCCAACACGACCCAGCTCCAGGTGATCAGGACGTGCCCGGTGCCGGACCCGGACGCCCGCATCCCGTTCGAGGACGACAACGCCTCGGGCAGGTTGGAGATGAACACGGCGGCCAGCACGGCGACGCCGACCGACCCGCCTTCGAGCAGGCTGAGCCCGATCACGGCGGACTCGGGGATCCCGTCGAGCACGGCGGCGCCGAACAGCAACGCCGAACTCGCGGCACGCGCCGACGAGGCGTTGCCCATCGGACTCATGCGGTCGCTGCCGCCGCGTCGTTCGACCAAGGTGTCACCGATGAAGTACGCGAGCGCCGGCGCCGAAGCCCAGGATCAGCCCGATCACCAAGCGCGATAGGGGCAGCAACAGGCCGATCACGGCGCCGATCAGGAGCGAGGATGCCCCGATGGCGCCCCAGAGCGCGGCCTCGAGCATGGCGGCGCGTCAGCCGCAGACCGCTCCGCCGGCAGCTGATCCGACCAGCTGTCGGTACTTCGCGAGTACGCCGCGCGGATAACGCGACGGCAGCGGCGACCAGTCGTCGCGCCGGGCCGCCAGCACGTCATCGTCAACCACCACGTCGAGACGCCGATTGGCGACGTCGAGCACGATCTCGTCGCCGTCCTCGACAAACGCGATCGGCCCACCGTCGGCCGACTCCGGTGCAACGTGGCCGACACAGAGGCCGGTCGTGCCGCCGGAGAAGCGACCGTCGGTCAGCAAGAGGACGTCCTTGCCGAGGCCGGCGCCCTTGATCGCGCCGGTGATCGCGAGCATCTCACGCATGCCGGGACCGCCCTTGGGTCCTTCGTTCCGGATCACCACGGCGTCGCCGGACGTGATCGTGCCGTCGGCGAGCGCGTCCATCGCGGCCTGCTCGCCGTCGAACACCCGGGCGGTGCCGCGCACGACGGTCTCGTCGAATCCGGCCGACTTCACGACGGCGCCGTCTGGCGCGAGGGTTCCCTTGAGGATCGTCAGGCCGCCGGTCTGGTGGATCGGATTGGACAGTCCGCGAATGATGTCGCCGTCGAGATCGGGCGGCGCGATGTCGGAGAGGTTGTCGGCGATGGTCTTGCCGGTCACGGTCAGGCAGTCGCCGTGGAGCAGCCCGGCATCGAGCAGCGCCTTCATGACCACGGGAATCCCGCCGACCCGGTCGACGTCGCTCATCACGTAACGGCCGAACGGCTTGAGGTCGCCCAGGTGCGGCACCTTGTCGCCGATCCGGTTGAAGTCGTCAAGGGTCAGCTCCACCTCGGCCTCGTTGGCGATCGCGAGCAGGTGCAGCACGGCGTTGGTCGATCCGCCGAGCGCCATGACGACGGCGATCGCGTTTTCGAACGCCTCCTTGGTCATGACCTGCCGCGCGGTGATGCCCTGGCGCAGCATCTCGATAACGGCCTGGCCGGACTTGTGGGCGAAGCCGTCGCGGCGTCGGTCGACCGCCGGCGGCGACGACGATCCGGGCAGCGCCATGCCCATCGCCTCGGCGACCGACGCCATCGTGTTGGCGGTGAACATCCCGGCGCAGGCTCCCTCGCCGGGGCAGATGGCCCGCTCGACGGCGTCGACCTCGGCCTCGCTGATCAGGCCGCGCAGACAAGCGCCGACGGCTTCGAAGGCGTCGACGATGTTGATGTCGCGGTCTCCGAGCTTGCCCGGGAGGATCGTGCCGGCGTACAGGAACACGCTGGCCAAGTCGAGCCGCGCGGCCGCCATCAGCATGCCGGGCAGGCTCTTGTCACAGCCGGCAAGCAGGACCGAACCGTCGAGCCGCTCGGCCATCATGACGGTCTCGACGGAGTCGGCGATGACCTCGCGCGAGACCAGCGAGAAGTGCATGCCCTCGTGGCCCATCGAGATGCCGTCGGAGACCGAGATTGTGGCGAACTCGAGCGGGTAGCCGCCGGCCGCATGCACGCCCTGCTTGACGGCATTGGCGAGCCGGTCGAGCGACAAGTTGCAGGGCGTGATCTCGTTCCAGCTGGAGGCGACACCGATCTGCGGCTTGGCGAAGTCCTCGTCGGTCATGCCGACCGCCCGGAGCATGCCGCGCGCGGCGGCTCGCTCGACTCCGTCGGTGACCTCACGGCTGCGGGGTTTCATGTCGACCATGACTCGACAGCGTACGAGACTGAAGCGGCCCGGGTTGTGAGGGTCAGTCGAGGACGGCCGATCGTACGCAGAGGATGTCGGGCAGATGCGCCGCGATCTGACGCCACGACTCGCCCTCGTCGGCACTGGCGAACAGCGAACCGTCGCGCGAGCCGAAGCAGATCCCGGCCGGGTCAGCGCCGTCGGTGCACAGCGCGTCGCGCATCACTGCGGTCCAGAAACCGTCCGGCAGCCCGTCACCGAGGGCTCGCCACGTCGCGCCGGCGTCGTCGGACCGCCACACCCTGGCCTGCGCACCCGGCGGGAACCGCTCCCCGTCGGCCACGAGCGGGAAGAGGTAGACCGTGTCCGGTCGGTGCGGGTGCACCATGATCGGGAACCCGAAGTCGGACGGCAACCCGTCGGCGATCGACTGCCACGACTCTCCCCCGTCGTCGGTGCGATAGACGCCGTGGTGATTTTGCGCGAACGCCCGCTCCGGCGCGGCCGGATGCGACGCGACCTTGTGCACGCACTGACCAAACTCGGGCCAGGGGTCCGGGAAGAAGTACGCCTTGATCCCCTTGTTGGCTCGAGTCCACGTCGCGCGTCCGTCGTCGGTCCGATAAACGCCGCCCGTCGACATCGCGACGAGCACGCGGTCAGCGTCGTCGGGGTGCGGCACGACGGTGTGGATGGCCTGGCCACCAAACCCGGCGCCCCACTCTGGACGGTCCGGGTGGTCCCACAGCGGTCGGACCATCTCGAAATGCTCGCCGCGATCGTCGGACCGGAACAACGCCGACGGCTGTGTCCCGGCGTAGACGACGTCCGGCTCGGCCGCCCGGCCCGGTTGGAGCTGCCAGATCCGCTCGAGCGCCGTATCGGTGTCCTCGGGGAAGCGAATCGCGCCACTGGGCGTCTCGGTCCAGGTGCGGCCGAGATCGTCGGACCGGAACACCTGCGGACCCCAGTGTTCGCTCGTGGCGCCGGCGAACATCCGAGGCGTGTCACCGCGGGTGTCGACGCAGACCGAGTAGACCCCCTCCATCAGGAAGTGCGGCTCGTCCCACTTCCAGTCGCCGCGGCCGGAGTCCGATCGACCGATCCACAGGCCCTTGCGGGTCCCGACCGCCACCATGCTCTCGCCCATGTCGCTCCCGTCGCCGTTGCTGGGCCGCTGTTCCTGTTAGGAATAGTACGCTCGCGAGTGTGCGTCAAGAGCCGACGACCACCTCGTACGCGCTGCTCGGGCTCCTCGCCTTCGACGAGAGCACCGAAAGCGTGGGATTGACCGGCTATGAGCTCAAGCGGCGGGCCGACAACACCTTGCGGTTCTACTGGGTCTCGCCGGCCATGAGCCAGGTCTACTCCGAGCTGAATCGGCTGGCGGCACTCGACTACGTCGACGTCCACGAAGACCACGGCGGCGGACGAACGACACGGCATTACCGCATCACTGCGGCCGGCCGACGGGCACTCGAGGAGTGGCTCGCCGACCGACCGCCGGAGTTTCCGATCCTCAAGCACTCGGTCGCACTGCGCCTGCTGATGGGGCACCTGGCGGGTGACCCTGCGATGCGGGACATGCTCGCGACGTACGCCAGCGACCTCGAGACCCGGCGCGCCGAGCTCACCGCCGTACGCGGGTCGCTCGGCGACGCCGAGGATCTCCGGTTTCCGGCCATGGTGGCCGATTGGGGGCTGGCGTACTACGACGCGGAGCGCGCCATCGTCCTCGAACTGCTGACCGAGCGCCTCGGATGACTCAGCCGCCTCGGTGGCGCGGCAGCGGCAACGTCGATACCCGGCGGCGCCTACCAGCACGGCCGCCGACGTAGCCAGGAGACGGAATTGTGACGAGCCGGAGATGTTGAATACGACATGACACTGATTGGCGAATACGAACCGAGCGCCGCAGGTTGGGTCCGCGAGCATGTCGAGCAGATCGCGCGCACCGGGACGACCGACGGCGTCACGATCAAAGGGCTGCCGACCGTACTGATGACCTACCGCGGCGCCAAGACCCGCAAGATTCGCAAAACGCCGGTGATGCGCGTCGAGCACGAAGGGCGCTACGCGGCCGTCGCGTCCGACGGTGCCGCGCCCCGCAATCCAGCGTGGTACGCCAGCCTGATCGCCGAGCCCGATATCGAGCTCCAGGACGGCACTGTGACCGGCGACTACCGGGCTCGTGAGGTGTTCGGGGACGAGAAGGCGACCTGGTGGCGCCGGGCGGTGGACGCATACCCGTCGTATGCCGACTATCAGCTAAGGACCGATCGCCAGATCCCCGTCTTCGTGCTCGAGCCCGTCGGCTGAGTCTGCGGCCGCTCGCAACAGTTGCGTGTCGGCTTGTCGCAAGAGCGGGCGGGCATCGGCGCATCGGGCACAATCGCGCTATGGCCCTGACGCTCGAGAGCCCGCCGGTGTTGGCGTCGCGCCTGCGGTTCTCCGACATCGCGAGCGCCGACGGGACCCGGATCCGGGTGTGGACCAACGATGCCGACGGTCCGGTGGTCCTGGTGTGCAACGGCCTCGGCACCAGCCCGTACGCCTGGCCGGCGTTCCTCGACCCGGACTGTGGCATCCGGGTCGTGTCGTGGAACCACCGGGGCGTCGGAGGGTCCGACCGGCCGGTCGATTCGAGCAAGGTCGGCATCGACGAATACGTCGACGACGCGATCGCCGTGCTCGACCATGCCGGCGCCGACGCGTGCGTGGTGGTCGGGTGGTCGTTCGGCGTCAACACGGCGTTCGAGCTCGCAGTGCGCCAGCCGCACCGTGTCCACGGACTCCTGGCGGTCGCCGGCGTGCCGGGCAACACCTTCGGCGCGATGCTGGAACCGCTGCGGATGCCGCGAGTCGTGCGCCGAACCATCAGCGTCAACAGTGCCCGCGCGCTGCGGCGCAGCGGTCCGCTCGTCACCCCGTTCACGACCCGGATGCCGCTGACGCCATGGACGCTCGCCCTGCGCTACAGCGGGTTCATGTTTCCACGGGCGCGGCCCGACGTCGTACGGCTGGCGCTCCAGGAGTTTCTCACCACGCCGATCGACTGGTACATGCATCTGGCGCTCGAAGCGGCCCGACATCCACGCGTGTCGCTATCGGCGATCGACGTGCCGGCGACGTTCGTCGCGGGCCGATGGGACCTCGTCACCGGCGCACGTGAGATGGCCACCGCCGCCAAGCGGATCCCGCAAGCGACCTACGTCGAGCTGCGCGGCGGCCACTTCCTGCCGCTGGAGCGCCCCGAGACGATCCACGCCGAGCTGCACGCTCTGATCCGAAGGGTGAGGGCCCGTGATAACTAGCCTTCGTGCCGTCCTCGTGGCGGTCAGTGTCGCGACCCTTCTCGCGGCCTGCAGCGACGACTCCACGCCGGAGTCGGAGCCGTCCGACGAGCCACCGACCTCGTCAGCGCCAGCCTCGCCGTCCGATCCGGCGTCGAGCGGGTCGACCGGTGTGCCGGAGCCGCGGGTCGCCGGCACCATCGCAACCGGCTTCACCTCGCCGTGGGACATCGCGTTCTTGCCCGACGGCGATGCGCTCGTCTCCGAACGCGACACCGGGTTGATCAAGCGCGTCACACCCGACGGCGACGTCACGACGGTCGGCGAGCTATCCGAGGTCGCTCCGTCGTCGGAGGGCGGTCTGCTCGGCCTCACGGTGCATCCCGACTTCGAGACCGAGCCGTACGTCTACGCCTACCTGTCGACCGACTCCGACAACCGACTCGTACGGATGCGCTGGGACGGCGAGCGACTCGGCGATCCGGAGGTGCTGCTCGACGACAATCCGGTCGGCGAGATTCACGACGGCGGTCGATTGGCCTTCGGGCCCGACGGCAAGCTCTATGTCACGACCGGCGAGACCGGAAACGACGAGCTGTCGCAGGATCTCGACTCCAACGGCGGCAAGATCCTCCGACTCGAGCCGGACGGCGACATCCCGCCCGACAACCCGTTCCCGGACTCACCGGTGTGGAGCTACGGCCATCGCAACGTCGAAGGGCTCGCCTTCGACGACTCACATCGGCTGTGGGCCAGCGAGTTCGGCGACTCGACGTGGGACGAGCTCAACCTGATCGAGCCCGGCGACAACTACGGCTGGCCGCTGCGCGAGGGTGACGAGGGCGAGTCGTGCGACTGCATCGACCCGGTCGAGCAGTGGAGCACCGACGACGCGTCGCCGTCCGGCCTCGCGTACGCCGACGGCGCTCTTTGGATGGCCGCGCTGGCCGGACAGCGGCTCTGGCGGATCGACATCGACGGCGATCACACGATCGGCGAGCCGAACGACTACTTCACCGGCGAGTACGGCCGGTTGCGCGCCATCGCGGCGGCGCCCGACGGGTCGCTGTGGCTCGCGACGTCCAACACCGACGGCCGAGGCGACCCCGCATCCGACGACGACCGGATCCTGCGGATCGAGCTCAGCTGAGCCGTTCGAGGATCAGCTCGCGGACGCGGGCGGCATCGGCCTGGCCGCGCAGCTGCTTCATGACGACGCCGATCAGCGCACCGGCGGCGGCCGTCTTGCCGGCCCGAATCTTGTCGGCGACGTCGGGGTTGTCGGCGATTGCCTGATCGACCGCAGCACCGAGCGCGGCGCCATCGGAGACCACCTCGAGCCCGCGGGCTTTGGCGACCTCTTCCGGTGAACCCTCGCCCGCGAACACGCCGTCGATCACGTCACGCGCCAGCTTGTCGTTGAGCCGGCCGGCGTCGACCAACGCCTGCACCTCGGCGACCTGGGCCGGGGTGATCGCCAGCTCCTCCAACGCGATCTCTTCGGTTTTGGCCCGTCGCGCCAGCTCCCCGAGCCACCACTTGCGGGCCGCCTGCGGGGCGGCACCGGCCCCGACGGTTGCCTCGATCAGCGGCAGCGCGCCGGCGCCGACCGCGTCGCGCATCTCAAGGTCGGAGAAGCCCCAGACCTCCTGGAGCCGGGCCCGGCGCTGCGCCGGCGGCTCCGGGAGCGTGGCCCGAAGCTCCTCGACCCACTCGCGCGACGGGGCGACCGGCACCAGGTCGGGCTCGGGGAAGTAGCGATAGTCCTCGGCCTGCTCCTTGCTCCGGCCGGGCGTCGTGACATCGGTGTCCTCGTGCCAGTGCCGGGTCTCCTGGGTGACGCGGTCGCCGCCGCCGAGCAGAGTCGCCTGCCGGCAGATCTCGTGCCGGAGCGCCCGCTCGACGCTGCGCAGCGAGTTGACGTTTTTCGTCTCGGTGCGCAGGCCGTACTCCTGCCGGCCGTGCGGCCGCAGCGACACGTTGGCGTCGCAGCGCAGCGATCCCTGCTCCATGCGGACGTCGGACACGCCGAGCGCCGCCATCAGCTCGCGCAGATGCGTGACGTAGGCACGCGCGACCTCCGGTGCCTTGGCGCCGGTGCCCTCGATCGGCTTGGTGACGATCTCGATCAGCGGCACCCCGGCCCGGTTGTAGTCGAGCAGCGAGCCGACCGCGCCGTGGATCCGCCCGGTGGCGCCGCCGACGTGGAGCGACTTGCCGGTGTCCTCCTCCATGTGGGCGCGCTCGATGTCGATCCGGTACGTCTCGCCATCGACCTCGACCTCGGTCCACCCGTCGTAGGCGATCGGCTCGTCGTACTGCGAGGTCTGAAAGTTCTTCGGCATGTCTGGGTAGAAGTAGTTCTTCCGGGCGAAGCGGCACCACTCCGCGATGGAGCAGTTGAGCGCCAGTCCGATCCGGATCGCCGACTCGATCGCGCGCTCGTTGGCGACCGGCAGCGCCCCGGGCAGGCCGAGACACACGGGGCAGACCTGCGAGTTGGGCGGCGCACCAAACTCGGTGGAGCAGCCGCAGAACATCTTGGACGCGGTGTTGAGCTCGACGTGGACCTCGAGGCCGAGCACCGGGTCGAACTGGGCTATGGCGTCGTCGTAGGACACCAGCGTTGCCGTGGTCATCGGGTTGCCTCCAGCTCCGGCGCCTGGTCGAGCAGCGGGCCGCCCCACTGGTCGACGAGGAGAGATTCGAGTGCCGCGCCGACCCGATACATCCGGTCGTCGGCCATCGCCGGCGCGAGGATCTGGATCCCCGCCGGGAGCCCGTCCTCGTCGGCGAGCCCGCTCGGCAGCGACAGGCCAGGCATGCCGGCCAGGCTCGCCGGGGTCGTCGCGACGTCGTTGAGGTACATCGCGAGCGGGTCGTCGACCTTCGCGCCCAGCTTGAACGCCGTCGTCGGC
>Ga0190270_10000110_pt1 | contig 35786 bp, 25 predicted proteins | sample Popmic320T_FD_133748 | JGI IMG/M metagenome (GOLD analysis project Ga0190270, IMG submission 133748) | Populus adjacent soil microbial communities from riparian zone of Weber River, Utah, USA - 320 T | ecosystem: Environmental > Terrestrial > Soil > Riparian zone | place: USA: Utah | collected...
AACAATGATCACTTTGAAAAGCAAAATCTTGAGACAACCAAGTGTGTAATCTATCGACTGTCTCACGAATGGGGGTCACCCCAGGATTCTTTCGTGGCGCTTCGTGTGTTTCGTGGATCATTCTTAGTTTTTCTCAATCACAATTTAAGTTTGTCAAAGCGCAGCTCGTAGCTACTGCGCCGCCTTCTTGTGAGTCAGGATATTGCACGCCTCGGCGGCACTCGCAGGATCGATCGCCGCTGAGCCTTCGTCGATATGACGAATGATGCCTTCTTTGTCGATCACGAACGTTGCGCGATTTCCAAAGCCCTGTTCTTCATTGAAAATCCCATAGTCCCTTACCACTGTGCGTTTGAAATCGCTGAGGATTGGAAAGGTGACGCCAATCTGCTTTGCAAACTCGCGGTTGGCGGGAACACTGTCGACACTTAGACCAAAGACCTGGGTGTCGGTTGCTTCGAATTTGGCGATATCAGCCTGATACGCCTTCATCTCCTTCGTTCAACCACCCGTGAATGCCAGCACATAAGCCGCCAGCACAATATTCTTTTTTCCTTTGAAGTCGCCGAGCTTATATGTCTTGCCATCCGTCGCGCGTAGAGTAAAGTCTGGCGCCGGCTGGCCCACCTTTAGATGGGTCTTAGGCGCGGGGGGTGGCGGTGTTGCGGGCTGCTGGGGCGCCGTCTGCGCCAAAGCCGAACCGCTAAGAACGGCGAGGCCGAACACGAGGGCTAAGATTTTTTTTATCATTGGTCCAACTCCTCTATCAAATTCATGGGGGTTAACGGCGAGCGATATTCAACCCGGATGTAACCATCAAAGTTATACTTCCGACTTCGCCGCGACACACTAACGTCAAACAAGATGCCTCAAATCGCCCGAAGCATAGACGTTAGGACTAGCTGAGGCAAGTTTTAGTACAATCCTGGGCAATTGAGGATTCAAGGCACGAGATAGGGTCGGCAGGTCGAGCGCTCAAGAAGGTGTCGTCCAAATACCAAGGCGATGGGCGATGAAGGCAGTACCACCTCGTGATCGCAAGTGCGTTTTGAAACGAGATCCAGCCGATCGAGCATTACTCAACGAACCCACCCGCAACCGCGAGGTGGTACTGACTTCATTGGACGGCATGCCCATGCAGGCCAGGCAGAAGGTAACGAGATGGTTTCGCTTAAACCGGAACGTCTGAAACGCTACAAAGACATCACCATGCTGATGGTGAAGTATGGGCGCTCCGATCTAGTCAAACAGGCCGGGTTGGAAGAGCACATCGAGCTTGATGAGGCAGCTTTGGCGGAAACGGCGCCCGAAGCAAAAGAGCTCGCCGCCGATCTCGAGAAACTTGGGCCGACCTTTATAAAGCTGGGCCAGTTGCTTTCCACTCGCTCTGATCTTCTGCCGGCGCCTTATCTTGAAGCGCTCTCCCGTCTTCAGGACCACATCGAGCCGTTTCCATATGACGAAGTCGATCGAATTGTTTCGAGCGAACTCGGCGTTCGTATTTCAAAAGCCTTTGGCGAGTTCGATCCCAAACCAATCGGCGCTGCATCCCTGGCCCAGGTACATCTGGCTTCGATGCGTGACGGCCGCGCGGTGGTAGTTAAGGTACAGCGACCGAACATTCGCGAGCAGATCGTTGAAGACCTCGAAGCCCTGGAGGAAATTGCCACCTTCATGGACGAACATACCGAGGTCGGCAAACGCTACGAATTCGGCAACCTGTTGCTGAGCTTGCGTCGCACCTTGTTGCGCGAGTTGGATTTCAAACTCGAAGCGAACAATCTCATAGCACTCACCGAGAACCTGAAAGAGTTTGAAAGAATAGTCATCCCGGAACCGGTCGACGATTTTACAACTTCCCGTGTCCTTACAATGGACTACATACCGGGCAAGAAGATCACCGAATTGAGTCCGCTTAGGCTGATGGAGATCGATGGTCCCGGTCTGGCGAGGGAACTCTTTCGCGCTTATCTGAAACAGATACTTATTGACGGGCTAGTCCACGCAGATCCACATCCAGGCAACCTCCTGCTCACGGATGATGAATGCATTGCCTTGTTGGACTTGGGAATGGTTACTCGTTTGTTACCGGGTTTCCAGGACAATTTGCTGCGTCTATTGATGGCTATCAGTGAAGGCAGGGGGGAAGAAGCGGCTGAGATCTCAATCCGGATGGGCGAGCCAAAGTCCGGTTTTAACAAAGGCGAATTTACCAGACGTGTTGGCGAAATCGTCGCCGAGAATGCGGATGCGAGTGTCAGCCGCTTGAATTCGGGCCAGGTGGCGCTGGAGATAACCAGGATCGCCGCTGACACATGGTTTCGCCTGCCGATGGAGTTCACCCTTGTTGCCAAAACACTCCTGAATCTCGATCGGGTCGTCTTTTCTCTGGATCCGAATTTCGAGCCCGCCGCTGTCATTCGTCAACGTGCAACTGAAATACTTCAGCGCAATGTTATGAAGAGCCTGACGCCTGCGAACCTAATAAATGAAATCGTTGAGCTCAAGGAGTTTGCGGAAAAACTTCCTTCGAGGATAAACAAGATCCTGGATACGGTCGGTAACAATGAGCTGAAAGTGAACGTTGATGCCATCGACGAGAAGATGATCGTCGAAGGGTTTCAGAAAGTAGCAAACAGAATTACGCTGGGGCTTATTCTCGCCGCCCTCATAGTTGGCGCAGCCATGTTGATGCGGGTTGAGACCTCATTCCGCATTTTGGGCTATCCCGGTATGCCGATGATTTTCTTCCTCCTTGCCGCTATCGCGGGACTTGGTCTTGCGATAAGTATTATCTCCACCGACGTTAAGGCCCGGAAAAGGAAATAGGCAGAAGGCAAAACGCAGAAGGCAATAATCGATTGACTCTGATTAGTTAGAGTCTATCGATTGCTGTCATCGTCCTTCTGCCCTCTGCTTTTGCTTTCTTCCTCCTACTTCCCGCCGCCGTGCTTATCCGTGTTTAAAATCTCAAGAATTTCTCAAGGTGATTGCAATAAAACTATTTCCGTTAGCTAAACGACGAATTTGCTAACGAAAAGGCGGGTTTTTGGGGGCTTGCAGGGGCCACGAACATATCATCAAGGAAGGATTCCCTCTCAAAGAATGTTTTTAATCGACTCCTCTCACCATCTGGCGGGCACTACGATGGAGCTTATTAAGGAAAAGATCTGCGAGCCAGGTCCTCCTCCACGCGTTTCAAGGGCGCGTTTGCTGAGCATGCTCGAGCAGAGCATGGCGGCGGGCACCTCAACCATAATTAGCGGCCGCGCCGGGACAGGTAAAACCTCCTTGGCGGTGGATTTCGCGCGCAAATGTGGACGGCCAGTAGCGTGGTACAAGGTAGACGCACCCGATGCTGATCCAAAACTGTTCTTCCAATATCTGGTCGCCAGCATGCGCGAGCAGCGTCCCGGTTTTGGGGCCGGGTCGCTGATGCCGCTGGTAGCGGCAGTGGATCTCGATCACATCGCCTGGCTGACCGAGGCATTTGTTTATGAATTGGCTGAGGGGGAAGGGCCACTGCTACTGGTGATCGAGGATGTGCACCTCGTCTCCGACTCTGATTGGCTGGAGCCTTTCTTCAGTCGTTTACTGCCGCTGCTACCTTCGAATGTGCACGTATTGATTACCAGCCGAAGTTTGCCGCCCGCTCCTTTGTGGCGAATGCGTTCCAAGCAGAATCTGGTAGTCATTGACGAAGAAACACTGGCCTTCACCCGGCTCGAGGTAATTGCTTTGTTCGAAAGCTATGGACTTTCCAGCGAGCAAGCGAACATCGCTTTGGATCACACGCATGGCCGGGCCGCGGCTTTGGATGACTTTGCGGCATTTCTTGAGCAATCACAAGCTACAGCTCCAATGCAAACTGCAAACGCACGAGCCGTTTCATAAGTGCAGCTAATCCCAGTTTGGCGTTGAGATGAATTGATGACCCCCGAAGCAGCTACAGTGGCGATCTTATCGATCCCGCCGGATGGTGGATTGATTCCATTTCACCGTGCTAACCTGCCCGCCGCACCAGACAATGCGGAGAGGCAGGAACTAGTGGCCCCCAAAGATCGTCAGCAGAAGCCCTTCCCAACGCCGGCCGGATCAGGACCGAGCATCGCTCAGGTTGCACGCCCAAGTTTCTTTCTACGGACCAAGCTACTTCCACCGCGGCCCGCGCCTGAGTTGCTATCGAGGCCTCGACTCACTGATCGGCTGCTCGGAAATCTTAGTTATCCGCTCACTCTTGTCACTGCCAACGCCGGCTCAGGAAAAACAACGCTGGTGGCGGACTTTCTCCGCACACACAAGCGACAGTTTGTCTGGTATCAACTCGACCACACCGATGCCGATCCGTCGGTGTTTCTGGGTTACCTGACATTTGGGATTCAAAAGCTTGTTCCCGGCTTCGGCGAAGCCATGTCTTCCTATCTCCAGGAAGCCACGGGCGAACTCGCGCAGCATCCCGAACGCGCGGTTGATGTTTTCCTGAATGAGATTCTGGAACGAGTCGAACAACAGCTCATCCTGGTCCTGGACGACTATCACCATTTGGGGCCAGATACTGCGGTGCACGCGGTTCTTGATCGGTTGTTGGCTTACCTGCCAGACGTTTTGCACATAATCATAATCTCGCGTGAGATGCCGCCGCTGGCGTTGGGAAGATTACGAACTCAAACGCCCCTTTCGAGCATCGACCGTACAGACCTGCTGTTTACCGATGAAGAGACTCAGGAACTGTTTCGAAAGGTCTTCGATCTCGAGTTAACTCCGGAACAACTCGCCGAGTATCGTGAACGCACGCACGGCTGGATAACGGCGTTGCAATTGGTCCGGCAAGTCGCCCACCGAAACGTCATTTCTAATCGTGACGGTCGCGCTGACGCCCCTGACCTGGTCGAGGTATTACGACAGTCAGAGCGCGACATATTCGATTATTTTGCAGAAGAAGTCTTTTCGGATGAGGAAGCAGACATCCAAAAGCTACTGTTAAAAGTTGCTCTCTTGGATCGGGTGGAATTGGACACCTGCGCGTCGCTTTACCCGGGCCTAAATTGTGCACGGGTGTTACCCAATCTGGTTCGCCGAAACGTTTTTATCTCCGTAGCGAGCGACCGGCGGGGCGAAGAATACCGGCTCCATCCTCTATTTCAGAATTTCCTGCGCCGGCGCCTGCGTAGCGAGATTGGACGCACAGGTGTCGCTGCTGAGCATCAACGCTGCGCTGCTTATTACCTTGCGCAGCTGTCATGGGAGCAGGCGGTGCAACACCTTCTTGGGGCCGAAGACTTCGAAGGCGCAGCCAAGTTGATTGCTGAAAGAGGGTCCGAGTGGATCTCTTCGGGAGCGCTGGGATCGCTTGCCTCAGTGGCTGATTCATTGCCGCAGGCCGCGCTGGAGGCCCATCCACGCGCCCTGGCCCACCGCGCCGAAGTCGCGCGCTTGGGCGGCGACTACGAATTCGCGCATTCGCTGCTACGTCACGCTGTTTCCCTTCTCCATGAGCGAGAGGACAAAGAAGGCGAGGCTGACGCCCTTCATTCGTTGGCGACTCTCGCCCGCCGCCAGGGAAACTGCGAATTGGCATTCACCTATCTCGATCAAGCCACGTCGCTCAGCGATCAGAACTCCGCCGTTCGGACAAAGTGCGGTAACACGCGTGGACTTTGCCTGGTCGCGATGGGCGAATGGGCAGCTGCCGAGCGCGAATTCAGGGCTGCACTGCAGTCAGCCGAGGAGCGGAACGACGAAGCCTACATCCGCTTCATCGCCCACAACCTGGGAACTCCCGCCGGCATGCGTGGCGACTTCGGTGAGGCTTTGCGTTGGATGGGCCGCATGTTGCGGAAAGACCGACCCGGTCCGCCGATGCCTCAGGAGGCAGTCGCAAATCTGAATATGGCCAGATGTTATTTGTACCGGGGTGATTTTGCCGCGTGCGAACAACATCTCGACAATGCCCTGGGGCGGTGCCAACTCTTTAACCTGGTGGCTCCGCGAGCCGAGACTTTCGAGGTTTACGGCAACCTCTATCGTGAGCAAGGCGACATCGAAAGAGCAGTTGAATACTACGAACGCGCCGCTCGCTCGTATGATGAAGCAGGAATAAGCGTCGAACGAACGGAATTGCTGGAAGAACGCGCTTTGCTCGGCTTGCAGATAGGTGACCTAAATGCGGCCCTGGTCCAGATTGACCGGCTCATCAGTGCGAGGCCAATCGAAAAGGAAGAGAGGGGCTTCTTTACGGCTTCGCTAACGCGCGGCCGCATTTTGGCTGCCCGCGGCGAGTATGAGCGCGCTCGAGAAGACCTCAGCCAGCCGTTGGAGTACTTTCACAAAAACGGACTCTACTACGACGAAGCCCAGGCCAGCATCGTAGTCGCCCTTTGCGATTTTCATCTGGACAAAGAACCGGAGATGATCGAACGCCTCAAGCGCGCAATCGATCTCGCCGCGCGTTACGACTACGAATACTGGCTAAAGCGCCAGGTTTCCCGCCACCCGCAACTGTTCGCTTCTGAAGAGGCGTTGGAGCTGCTCCCGTTGGATATACGCGACCAGGTAGCGGCAACTCCTCAACAACCCGTTCGCGAGACGCCCGCGCAGGTTGCCGAGATTGCTCTCATACCGCAGCCCGTAACTGATCTGACCGTCAAAATGCTAGGTCCGGTGGAGATTCTTCGCGACCCAACGCGCCCGCTGGCGGCGGATGCATGGCCAACGCGTCGAGCCCGCGACATCCTGTGCTTCATCGTTTCTCGCCGCCATCATAGAGCGTCAAAAGACACAATCATCGACACTTTCTGGGGCGAAACTGACTTTGATGTCGTCGAGAAAAACTTCCATCCGACCGTTTCGCATATCCGTAAGGCACTAAATAGTAACCAGCCGCTCAAGCAGAACTTCCTGCTCTATCGCGACGGCGACTACCAGCTGAATTCTGAGTTTTCTTACCGGATTGACATTGAACAGTTTGATCAATTGGTTAGCGAGGGGGAAAATGCGCGCCGCGCGCGGCAGTTTGAACAATGCATTTCCGCCTACGAGAGCGCGCTGACGCTTTATCGCGGGGAATTCATGCAGGGGAGTTATGAACCGTGGGTGGAGGAGCAGCGCACATATTACCGAGAGCAGTATCTGCGTCTATTGGAAGCGCTGGCAGGCGTCGCCCAAACCTCAGAAGACTGGCCTAAAGCGATGCAACTGGCGCAGTTGATTATCCGCGAAGACCAGTTTCGGGAAGATATTCACTGCGTCCTGATTAAGGCCCACGCAGCGATGGGAAATCGCGGAGCCGCCAAAGAGCACTATGAGGGACTGAAACGACTCCTGGAGAGCGAGTTAGGTGTGGAGCCAAGTCTGGAAACCAGGAAGCTATACCAGCAGCTAATTGGCTAAAAGTCGGCCAAAATAAAGGCGGAGTTTCTACTTATAAACGCAAGGTTAACACAACATATGAACGTGACGTTGACTCTAGAATGCCCTACGCTTTTCGGGAAAGATATAGCGGCGTTGAAATATAGGCAGGCGGCGCTCGAGGAATCAAGGCAGGCAGGGAAGCCGACAACCGCTTTAAATTCCCGGAAGAGCTCTTTGCAGCAGCGACCTCGCCAGTTCGTTAGCATGACTGCGCCAAGAAACCCGACTGAGGTGATAGTTTGCTAAGCACTAGGTTCCGTATTAATTCCATAGCCAGAAGAATGCGTCAGTTCGTCGCCATGACCCTTGTCGTGTTGGTCATGGTGTCTCCTGTTATGGCCGGCCTCAACATCAGCAAATCCAATGGAATTGTGATGACCGGTGTCGATGGCATTGTGATGACCGGGGTAGACGGGATCGTAATGACCGGCGTTGATCAGTTCTTTAATTCAAGCACCAACGGGATTGTGATGACAGGCGTGGACGGGGTTGACGGAGCCACCTCAGATGGCATTGTCATGACGGGAGTCGACGACGGTGCCGTTTACGCTAACAATAGCCGCATGACTCGGGCCGACGGAATTTCGATGAACGGTGCTGATGGCATCGTCATGACTGGAGTGGACGGCATAGTCATGACTGGTGTTGACGGGGTTACCTATCACGCAGTTGCGGTGTATGCGACCTTGCCTAACGGCATCGTCATGACCGGTGTCGACGGAATCGTTATGACAGGTGTCGACGGAGTTCGACGCCAGGGAGCCGATGGCATCGTCATGACCGGCGTCGATAGCACCGTGATGCACAAGGCCGACGGTATCGTGATGACGGGGGTCGATTCCATACGAGCAACCAGCGCTGACGGGACGGTTTTCTCTGTTGCTCCTCAGGGCCTGAAGTTTAGCGGTGTCGACGGAATCGTCATGACCGGAGTCGATGGCATCGTGATGACGGGCGTGGACGGGATTGTAATGACTGGCGTGGACGGAGTGATGAATTCGTCGCCTGTATCGGTAGGTCTGCAGAGTGTCGACCCTGAATTGGCCGTGAAGCTCAACGCGATGGCCGACGACAGCAACGTGAATGCAGCAGTTGTTTACCATCGTCTGCCGACTGAATCAGATCTTTCCGACCTTCAAAGTATTGGAATCGTCGGGGGTACGCGCTATCGCGTTCTTCCGGTTGTCACGGTTACTGGCACGCGGCGACAGCTTTCTGCTATTTCCAAGCTGCCGGCCGTTCGATCAATCTACGGAAACCGAACGCTGACTCTAACCAGCGAGCCCGAAGTCAGGGCCGTCACTGGCGTCGATCGTGCCTGGAAGGATTCTGAAATCATCATCTCCAACCGCGGCCTCTCGGTCACTGGAAAGAACGTCTCGGTTGCGATCCTCGATACCGGAATCGATGCCACACACCGCGACCTTGCTGGGCGCGTCACCAAAAACATCAAGTTGGCCGAAACGCAAAGCGCCAATGTCGGCTTTAACTACCCAATCAATTCAGAGCATCTGGAAAACACCGATAACCTCTACGGTCACGGAACTTTTGTAGCGGGCATCGTATCGGGCAATGGAAATCTTTCCGGCGGAAAATACAGTGGCGTCGCGCCGGATGCTCGTTTGGTTGGACTGGGTGCCGGCGATATGACGCTGCTGTACGTGTTGTCGGGCTTTGATTACTTGCTGGCCAACGGCCGCGATTTGGGCGTCAAGGTGGTTAACTGCAGCTTCTCGGCAAACACCATGTACGACGCGAACGATCCCGTCAACGTCGCCACCCGGATGCTTACCGAGGCGGGTATCAACGTTGTGTTTTCGGCTGGTAATACGGGTCCCGGTCAACACACGCTAAATCCGTATGCAGCCGCGCCCTGGGTAGTCAGCGTGGGTGCAACGGACATTCAGGGCCGTCTGGCAGATTTCTCGTCGCGCGGTCGGTTTGCGAGTACACAATTTCAACCGACGCTGGTTGCGCCGGGAGTAGATGTTGTCAGCTTGCGCGGCTCGGGCGTAGCGAATGTCACGGGAGCACTGGGACTCGTGGGCGCTGATTCTAAACGGCTCAGTTCTACAGAGATTCCCAACTACACGACGGCAAATGGGACAAGCTTTTCAGCCCCACAGGTTGCCGGCGCCATCGCCCTGATGTTGGAGGCTAATCCGGCCCTGACGCCTGCTGAAGTAAAAGGCATTCTTCAGCGTAGCTCAACACCTTTGTCGCCTTACTACAGTTACGAGGTCGGCACCGGAATGCTGAACGTTCACGCCGCCGTCCTCGAAGCAGAGTTTCCCACTCGGCGCATAGGGATGTGGCGTGGCACCCTCGACCGCGATCAGGTTGAATTCGTGAGTGATGCTCCCATCGAGTTCACGGGAACGGTGCAGCCGGGTAGTTCTGCTGAAGCCACCGTTTCGATTCCGGAAGGCACAGTCGCCGCTTCCGTTCAGATTTCGTGGGGACCGATCTGGAGCACAAACGATCTCGGGCTGTCAGTTTACGATCAGACGGGCATGATTCGCGGGCAGTCAAACACCCTTAACCTGACGGGACTTAACGGCAAACGCGAGAGTGTTACGTTGAATGCGCCAACGGCCGGTCCATGGCGAATCGGCGTCAGGAATACATTTGGCGGGTTATCAACCTCGCAGCAATTCTACGGTGTCATGGAAATTAATCGCGCACGATACGCTAATATGCAGGACATCGGCACATTGAGTCCGTCCCTGCGCGAGGACGTTTACCAGACCCTGCGTTCTTCTTCGATGTGGCCAATCGGCTCGAAGTTCCGCGCAGACTTTGGGATTTCGCGAGGCGATTTGGCGACGGCGATGGTGATATCCGCGCGCGTACCGCAATACCTTCCCGGTCAGCCGAGTTACAAAGACGTTCGCGACTCATCGACAATGCTCTTCGTCGAGAGTGTCCAGGCTTCGCCGAATGGTCCGCTTTTCATCGACGTGGCCAAGGGCGGTCAGTTTCGCCCTAATGACAACGCAACACGCCTCGCTGCGGCGGTCGCGCTTGTGCGGGCTTCCGGCCTCCGTTCCGAGGCCGAGGCCAAGGCTGGGACTCCACTGGCCTTCCTGGACGCCGCGTCAATCCCATATGACCTACGCGGCTACGTCTCAGTTGCCGTGTCTCACGGGCTTCTAAAAGCTGACAATTCCTTCAAGCCCAACGGAACCTTCACCCGCGGTGACCTTGCGCAAGCAATCGCGGCATTCCAAAGACGAGCACTACAGTAAGACTGGCATTGCTGCCAGTCATAGCTGGGCTCTCCTGTTGGTTGGTTCTTATTTATCCGAGACAGGCTTGCAATTAACGTCAGACAGACAGGAATGTCTGTCCTACTGCGGCATCAATTCTCGAATGGCTTCCTCGTCTATTTCCGTGAGGAGAGAAAACACCACGCCAAAACCAATTCCATGTTGATAAGCGACGACCTTAGCGGGAAGTTGCAGCCAATCGCCTGCCGGCAGCTTGATTTCGATAACTACCTTTTCCCCGATATCGACTCGTCCCGTGGTATTCACAAAACAACCGCCGAGGCTCAAGTCTTCGATCCGGGCTTCGTGACCGCCCGATAGACCGTCCCATCTGGCGTCCAGATTCAATGCAATTCGTTGGTCGCTGCGTCGCTCAGGCATTTGATTTGGCCGATATCTCCAAGGGATGGGTTTCAAACAACGTAAAGATACAGTTTGAAAAACGCGGGCGCAACAAGCTTTCACCTGGACAATACAGAACTGGGCACGCAATAACGTCGCATGCCGGAACTCTCGTTTTTTTCCCGATCCGTTTAGGGTGCAGACTCGTCCGCGTTGCCGGGCACAAGAGCCCTATCTAAACGGAAACCGCGCCCTTGAAACCAATCATCCGACCACTGATTTAGGTCACTCGCCCATAAAATATCTTAGTTTCATACTCGAACGTAACAATCCCGTTTCGGCTGTGAGCGTTGAATGATTCTTCAAGTCCAGCCATCAGCGGTGCAAAGTCCGGATGTCCCGGCTCAGGTGCGTACGACGAGGAATAGACACGGCCGTTGAGAGCCTCCAGGTCGAAATGTTGAAAATTCGGCAATGTCTTCAATCGGAAACTAGAGGGCGCGAAGAAGTCGGTAATTTCGGGTTCAACGTTCTCATGCCGTATCTCCTGATAATCGGTCCCGTAGCGAAGTAAAAGACTTTCGTAATCACGCAGGAACGGTGTTGAATCGACCAGACGTTCATTCCATATCAGGACTACCCATCCAGCGGGTTTTAGGATCCGTTTGAATTCCTCTTTTGCCTCGCTGCGTTTAAACCAGTGGAATGCTTGCGCGGCAGTAACGAAGTCAACACTTTGCGGCTCCAGCGTGGTGGCTTCGGCAGAGCCATCGATGCTGACGAAATTCTCGAATGACTTCAACAGTTGCTCGCCGGCGACCCGCATCGGCGCGTTGGGTTCAATCCCGAATACCTTGTTACCGTTTCGAAGGAATATTTCGGACAGGATGCCGGTGCCCGAGCCAACATCTGCGATCACGGAACCTTTGGTAAGCCCGCAGTCCTGCTTAAGAATATCGAGAGTTTCTAGCGGATAACCGGGACGATACTTGATGTAGTTTTCAACTCGCGACGAGAAGCGGTTTAGATGACTGTTCATGCGGATGCGAATTCTACCCGAAGCCCGTTACAGAACCGAGTAGCTTTGCTCGTCTGCGACGCGCAGATAGCGAAATGAAACATGTAAAAATAGGACTTTTTAGACATGTTTCTAGTGAGCCGGTATCAGAACCGGAAGCGAGTAGCGACCGGGCCTGCGTGTCGTAAATACGCTAAACATCAAAGAGAACGCCGATCATTACCAAACTAAAGACGACCCGGTCGCTACTCTTCCGGTTCTGATACCGGCTCGCTTCGCTCGCCAATTACTTTCGTGGTGAAGTCTCCTGGGGAAACAGACCCTCCGGGCGCGCCGGAGTATCGGGGTAAAACTTCACGAGTATCCGGTGAGCCAGTAGCAAAAGCAGGATAAAAGCAAACGTTAGCGGCAAGCGGATGTCAGACTTCACTAACAGCCAGAAGTGGAGCACTCCCCCAACGGCGGCTGCGTAGACAAGCTTGTGCAGCATATTCCAGCGCTTTCCGCCCAAACGCTTGACCATTTTGTTCGTCGACGTGATTGCAAGGGGCAACATCAGAAAGAACGCGAGCATCCCCAGCGCAATAAACGGGCGTTGCACCACGTCGCCCGGGACGCTCCTGAAGTTAAAATAGCGATCAAAGGCGAGATACGTCCCAAGATGAAGAAGCCCGTAAAAGAAGGCGAAGAGTCCAAGCATGCGGCGAAATTTGACCAGCCAGTTTAGGCGAGTGATGTGGCGCACAGGCGTAACCGCTAGCGCGAGCATAAGAAACACGAGGGTTAACATGCCCGTGGTACGCGTAACAAACTCCAGCGGATTGGCGCCTACACGCTTGTGGTAAACATCCCACAGCAGCAAAGCAAACGGCGCCAGGCCGTTGGCCAAAAGCACAAACTTCGAAAACCGCACGTCTTTCATCTTGATCTGTTGCTGACTACTAACTTCAATGTAAGCGGGCGCCTCCTAAGTAATTAGAAATTCCTTCGTAAATCCATTCCTGTATACAAATGCCCCACCTGATCCGCGTAGCCGTTGAACATCAACGTCTGGCGCGGCCGAAATTCGCCGATGCGATCTTCCCAAGCCTGACTCCAACGCGGATGCGGCACGTTCGGATTAACGTTTGAATAAAAACCGTACTCGCGAGGAGCCTGAATGTTCCAGGTCGCCGGCGGTTCGCGGTCAACCAGACTAATCCTCACGATCGACTTAATACTCTTGAAGCCATACTTCCATGGAACCACCAACCGAACGGGAGCACCGTCCTGCGGCGGCAGAGTCTCCCCGTAAAGGCCTGTAGCCAGGATCGTGAGTGGATGCATAGCCTCGTCCAACCGGAGCCCCTCCACGTAAGGCCAGGGGAGAACACCGGTCATCTGGTTTGGCATACGTTTCGGATCATGAAGGGTTTGGAGCGCGACGTATTTTGCCTGAGAAGTAGGCTCAACCTTGTTGAGCAAAGCTGACAACGGAAATCCCAGCCATGGAATTACCATTGACCAGCCTTCAACGCAGCGCAAGCGGTAGATCCGCTCCTCGAGCGGAAACCGCAAGAGTTCCTCCAGGTCAAAAGTTTTTGGTTTATTTACGTAACCATCGACTACGACACTCCACGGTCGAGTCACAAACCGCTTTGCTTCGCGCGCAACCCCGCGCTTGTCGGTGGAAAACTCGTAGAAATTGTTGTAGTTAGTGATGTCTTCGATCGGCGTCAGGTTATCGGTAACTTTAAACCCCTGCTGGACGGCTTCGTCGTTTGGAGCTTTTTGAACATTGACCAGTTTCTCGCCGGCGGGCTTTTCCTCCGCAGCCGGGTTGAGCTTTCGATATAGAAGACTTGTCGCGGCTGTGGTAGCTACGAGCGCGGCGCTACGCATGAATAAGCGACGGTTCAGATAAACCTCCTTATCCGTGATTTCGCTCGACTTAATATCTTCAGGCTTCTTGATTAACATTGCTGTTCAACGGTTGAACTAGTATCACTAATTGTATTTACGAAGTTGAAGCAACGATTGGTTCTTGAATCATTACAAAGGCCTAATTACTTAGGTTTGCGTAGCCTAAGGATCCCGCGCGACCGCGCTGAGTTCTGTAATTGGGGTTCTGAATCAAACTACACCAATACTTTCTAATGCGAGGTCCGCAAACTAACAGTATGCGTTACGTTGAAACAGTTTGCATTACATCTGAAAATTAATTATGGCAGGTTACTCTGGAACACCACTGGTTAAGAAGCTGGGGATTAAGGAAGGCTTTCGCGTAGGCTTAGCCAATTCACCCAAAGCCTTTCAAAAGGAACTCGGGCCTCTGCCGGCAAATGTCACCGTCGCCACCGAAAACTTACCTAAACAACTCGATCTAATCCTCTTATTTGTTGATTCGGAACTAAAGCTGATGAAGGAGTTTCCCAGGATGATGGCCAAGTTGCCGCCAAACGGGATGCTCTGGGTCGCCTGGCCGAAAAAGAGCTCTGGGGTGGTGACCGATCTTTCGTTCGACAACGTGCAAAAGTTTGGGCTGGCTGAAGGACTCGTCGATGTAAAAATTTGTGCGGTGAATGATGTGTGGTCAGGACTTAAGTTTGTGTATCGTTTGAAAGATCGCTAACGGCGTTTGCATGTCTCATTACTACCCGCCCCCGCGTGAATTCTTAATTACAGTTCAACAATATTTTGTTTGTCGAATTGAGGTCTGATTCTTTTGCAAACAAACGATTCTTCACAACCACGTCGATATTATTCTTGCCCTGGCAGCACCAGACTACTGATTGTAGGACCACGCGCGCAGTAGTGGAAAGTATGGGGTGAAACAACGGGCGAACGCTTTGTCCGCATTTTTAAAGATCATTGTTTTCGCGCCAATTCCTCTTTGCAAAAACGAAAATTCATTTGTCCTGCGCGCTATTTGATCAATTGAGATTCTTCTTCAACCGATCATCTATCCTCACGCAAGAGAGTTGTTTGCGATACGAAAATTGGCGATTCATCGCTGCTGTTAATAACAAGTTTTCGTGAACGAATTTATGGACCACCGATGATCGAAAAAGGGGTTGCAAAAAAGTTTTCGATCACTATAATGCCTTCCCCTCGCTAGAAGCGATGCCCCGAGTGAAGCGTTGAAAAGTTGGACCTGATTTTGTTTTGTATTGTTTGCAGGTTAATTGCTCTTATAAATTTTGACTGCCCCGCTGACCTGCTACGCAACTCCAAATCAGGGATTAGTGAGCCCCCTTCAGCAAATGAAGAAGCTCAGGCGAACCCAGGTGAACACCCTGCTACTCTGACGGTGTAATCACCCCTATTCAATCAACGCCAATCTGCGGTCGGGAGACAGATCAAGCCCGATACGGGTGAAGTGTCTCTGCTATCGGGGAATACTGCGAATTCATAAGTTTGATTGGAGCGTTGAAATGACGGAAGCCCCTGATATTGCCACAAAGAATTGCCCAATTTGTTCTCTGCAGCTGCCCTTATCTGAATTTGGTGTTTGTCGCGCGCGAAAAGACGGACGAAACCTGTATTGCAAGGGATGCATTCGAAAGAAAGTAACCGACAGCCGCCGGGCGCTTAAAGAATATCGATCGGCCCGAAAACGTTACGTCGGACAACCGCTCGCGGAAGGCGGTTCGTTCCTCGATGGCGAAGCCTCGGGAAATCAACCACGAATGCTGAGTAGGTTGTCCCCTGTTGAACGTGTGCGAGAGGCAATTAAGAAAGGCGCTCGAACACAAGCAGATATTGTCAAAGAGACCAGAATGGGCAAGGATGAGATTGGTGACGCGCTCGCCAACCTGCTTTTATGGACACGGGAAATCAAAACCGAAATGGTTAATAATGTCCGGGTCTATTCCCTGAATGAATCGGCGCCCGCCCCACTGCGCGAGGATGTTTTCGACGTGCCCCAACGAAAACGCGATGTGCCGAGTTCTTTTAGTGCAATTCAGGGCTTAATGCCCGGGAGAAATCCCGAGGGTGAACCGGAGAAAATCGGCGGCTGGGTGGCAGCCTAGCCGCGCCTGACGCGTGCCGTAAGTCTAGAAGGATTCAAGGACTTCTCGCGCGTGCTCATCGGGTTTGACCTTTTCGAATATCTTCTTGATCTTGCCCTTTTCGTCGATCAGGAAGGTCATCCGCTTGACGCCCATATACGTGCGACCCATAAACTTCTTCTCACCATACACTCCGTATGCGTCTGCGATGGAATGCTCGGTGTCAGCCAGCAGTGTGAAAGGAAGTTTGTATTTGGTCGTAAACTTCTGATGAGAAGCCGCGCTGTCGGTTGATACTCCTATTACTTCTATACCTCGCTTCTTGAAGTGGGAAAAGGCATCTCGAAACGCACAAGCCTCTTTAGTACAACCGGGTGTATCGTCTTTGGGATAAAAATAGAGGACGACCTTTTGCCCGCGCAGGTCTTTAAGGCGTATTGTTTCACCTTTCGTATTCGTGGCCTTGAAATCGGGCGCAACATTTCCTTCTTTAAGCATAATTCCCTGCTCCTATTTGTCTCGGCCTAATTAGGGCCGGACATTCTAGTTTGTCACCATCCAGCGGGCAAGAATTAACAACTGGGCAGCAGCCGGCCCGTTAGGGTCGGGCGCTGTCTCACCAGGAGAGTGAAATGAAGACTAAGAAGAGCGGATATTGGATGGTCAAGCAGGAACCTGAAACCTACTCGTGGGATGACTTCGTAAAGGACGGAAAAACTGATTGGAGCGGCGTGAGAAATTACCAGGCGCGCAACAATCTTCGCGAAATGAAAAACGGCGAACGAGTGCTCTTTTATCACTCTGGAAAAGACAAAGCGGTGGTAGGTGTAGCGGAAGTTGTGAAAAGTGCGTATCCGGATCCGACCGCTGATGATGGGCAATGGGTTGCGGTGGACCTGAAACCAATTAGACCATTGAAGAACCCGGTTCTCCTGGCTGCAATACGTTATGACAAGCGACTGGCTGAGCTGCCGCTGATTCGGCAGTCGCAGCTTTCTGTTATGCCCCTTACCAAAGAAGAGTTTGACATCATCGTAGCTACCGGTGACGGGAAGACGCGCCGGAAGTAGATTGATGCGTTCGACTTAGTCTTACCTTTACGTTTAAAATGGAGCCAAAAATGTTCAAGCAAATCGACTACACGATGGTTGTTGTCTCTGATATGGATCGTTCGGTGGAATTCTACCGGGACAAGCTGGGGATTCCTTTGAAGTTTCAATCGCCTGAGTGGACTGAGTTTCAAACCGGCACAACGACGCTGGCGTTGCATGGTGGAGGCGTCGCACCGAAAGGTCCACCGGCCGGTGACCCTTCGAAACAAGCCGGACATTGCTCAATTGGATTCAACGTCGAAGACGTCGACAAAACCTTCGAGGAACTTAAGGCAAAAGGAATTAACTTCGTAATGCCGCCGACGCAAAGGGAAGGTGAAGGAATTCGCTTAGCGGTGGCCATCGACCCGGACGGTTTGCCGGTTTCTTTCGCCCAGCTGATAGGCAATAACTAACCGACATCGGCTTTCGAGCTCACGTACTTCGCTTAGCGCCGTACATTGCGATCCATTGCGACAGCGCAACACCGTCTTTTAGTATAAGCCTTAGCTCGTTGCGTCTGCGTTTCTTCTCTTGGATGACACCAGCTGAGAACCGCCCGGAAGTCGCGAGAAGCAAAGCAGGATAATCTTCGTTAGCTTTTAGGGAATTGTATAGATCCTGAATACCTACTACTGGTTTCTGTTTCACCTCGACCGCCAGGATCATTGGCTCTCCAGGAACAAACTCGCCGCGCGCAATCACATCCCGTCCACCATCGCGTGTCTGGGGCGTGATGTGGATCGCCATCCCATGATCGCGCAACAGTTCTGCAATTAGCTCCTCAAGCTGGCGGGGGCGAATCTCGCTGAGAGCCTTTCCTTCCTTGTAGATTTCTTGCAACAGTGCCGAAACCTGCTGATCCAGGAATTGTCGGGTGTCATTCTGAAATTTGGGCGTCCATAGGCCTGGAAGCCATAGTGTATGAGAGCCGGAATCGGGTGATACCGTCAATCGGCGGAGGGAACGGTAAAGATCGTCCACGGAGAATTGAAGTTTAGGATCGGCGGCCGGTCCACGGAAAAGCAAATGATTGCTATCAAGGCCCTCAAACCAATACCACGCCCCCTTTCTTGACTGGCTATAAAGCCATTCAACTCCAAAAGTGAAATCCATTCCCGGTATTCCGTAGAGCGCTTCAGCAGTCTTGGCCAAGTCAGCTTCAAAGGAGGAGTTGGGGTCGGAGGTATCGACATCTTTGGGGGGAAGGATAAAGCGGGACTGGTCAAAGCCAAGCGGCAGCAGTAAGTGAGGTCGTTCCCCAAAGAACGATACACTCGGTTCATCAGGACTCCAACCCTCGCCTGTTTCAAACGCCCGAAAATCTTCAAGATACCGATCGAGCTCTTCAATATCGTTCTGGTTGATGATCATTTCATGGCGGTTACCCTGTCACCGGTGCTTTCTCTGCCATCAGTGACAAGTCCAATAGTCATGGTCTGCCCTTTAATAAGAAGTTTCTACCCCGGTCCGACGTTTCCTGCACCGTGGCCCCAATTGAAAACTAAGCCGGTTAATTTATCAACTCCGATGTAGTATTTTCTCTCGGCTCAACTTCGTCTCCTAGTCCGCTCATAACTCAAAGAGTTTCAAGTCCCTTTTCGTTCGGCAAGGTTCCGTTGCGGCTGAATCCCACAACCGCGGGTATCTTTCGAACAAAGGGCCGGGTCCTACTACTTTCTGCTCTTCGAGAGTAGATTTAATCTCCAAAGCATTCACCACCGCCTGGCCGCGGAAGTGGTTGTTAGTAATCACGTAAGACTCGTTTGTTTTCGCGGCAATTTCCCTGATTCTCGTAATCCACGGTTCGAGCTCGTCGATGGTATACAGATAGTTGTAGCGATCATCGCGGGGCGCCTTCTCCCGAAACCAATCCTGATAATTCCGGCCGTGCAATCGTACATAACCAACTTGCGAAGTGGTCGTCGCAGCCGGCTTGATCGACCTGGAAAACAGCGGTTGGTCAATGTTGCATATTCCGACTCGCAACTCTTCCAGCCATTCGTGAATCTGCGGGTTGTTCCAGGAGGTATGCCGGACCTCGACTACCAATGGGTAGTCCTTGAACTTTTCCAATAACCTTGAAAGGTAAACGCGGTCCTCGTCAGTGTTTTTGAAAGACCACGGAAACTGGAGCAGCACCGCGCCCAGCTGGCCATTCGACGCGAGCACATCAATCCCTTCACGGACGGCCTTCTCGTCTTCCGCCGTAGCTTTACCGCGTTCATGTGTGAACACGCGATGAAGTTTGGCAGTGAACCGAAAATCTTTGGCCGCAGCAACTCGGCGTACCCAGGACTTTGCAGTGGAAACCGAGAAGGGTCGATAGAAACTACTATTGATTTCGATTGTGTCGAAGAAGCGGGCCAGATACTCCAGCGGATCAAACTTCGCGCCCGGTTTTTGCGGGTAGACGATGCCTTCCCAGTCTTTGTAAGACCATCCTGCCGGGCCGACACGAATGCTTGGATTAGTTGCCATCTTCAGACATTCGGCACGGGGCTTTGCCCTCCATGCAGAACGCGGCTTCGCCGCCCTCCGTGCGCAACGTGCCTTCCAGGCTTCCGTGCCACGCGGCTTCGCGGCCTTCCGTGCGGAAAGGCTCTGCCTTTCCGACGGGCTTTTAGCCCTTGAGGCTACGCCTCAGCCTCGGAGGCATAGCCTCTTCAAAATTAGTGCCTCACGGTAAGGCAGAGCTTACCGCACGGAAGGCGGCAAAGCCGCGGTACCCAACGGAGCGCGCACTCAAAAGTCGGCTTCGTTCTCTCAGTTCTGCGTCGCGGGCTGATAAAGATCAGGAATCCTTGCGATTATGTCGGGGGCCAGTGGCTTGAGCTTTAGTTGCTCTGACAGAAACGCTATCCGGTCGCGCCGAGCTTCAGCATTCAGAGCATGCGGCGCGTCATAAAGCTTGAACCGCTTTGGTTCACTGACGACGGCTGCGTACAGCTTGGCGCGTTCCGCTGTGATGAACTTCTCCTTGGTCGCGTATTGAAGAAACACCACCGCCGGCGTGGCCTTAGAAACAAACTTGCCCTGATCGGCCCAGGAATATTTCGCTTCAAAAGCATCGAATTTCTCGGGGCCCACTTCTTTGCGGTAAGCCTCGTATTCCGGTGTCTTCTTCGTAACTTCGTCCGACATGGTAGCGGCCATCAGGACAAAAGCCTTAAACCGTTTATCGACCCCACTCAAGAAAGCCCCGATCACTCCGTTGGCGCTATGCCCAACAAACGCAATCCGCTTTGGGTCAACGTCTTTTCGCGCCAGGAGCAGATCGACGCCGCGGCGCATATCAACCACCTGCTGAACTAGATCGGTAACCTGCTGTTCGTTCAACGGTTCTCTGTTTGGTACATGGCCGGGTCGGGCGATTGGCCCGTCCGTCAACAAAGCCACGACGCCCGTCGGCGCCAGGGCGACCGCTTCATCGAGAAACTGCTTGCGATTCCGCATTGGCGAGTTGCCCCAATACCAATGTCCCCAGACGACCGCTGCGAATGGCCCCTTCCCTTTCGGCACGACGAGGTAAGCGGGCACGACGCCCCCCTTTGGACTGGCGTAGGTAATGTCGTGAACTGTGACGTCGCCGCGTTTCTCGACGCCGATTTCCCTGGTTCCCAGCGGCGCGTTTTTGTCGTAGTCGAAATGCGCCAGCATCTCTGGCGTCTGGGCCGCCGCTACGACAGATGAGAGCAAGAAAAAGACAACTGGAAGCATGCGAAGCGTTGAGTTCATTGTGTCTCCTCAAACGAGTATATTGTCCGACACACTTTTAGTTTGTCGCCGCTAGGTTGAAGACCTGTTAAAAAATTTGGGACGTTTAGCGCTTCTAAGTCCCACCATCCCTGCTCCCCGACACGACAAACTAAAGTGTGTCGGACATTCTTAGGTCCAACAAGATAATTGCCGCACTATTTGTTATAAAGATGTCTCAACTCTACGACTCGTTGTCACGGGAAAGGAGAACCAATGCGTCTTACTGAAATGGTTTCGTGCTCTGGTTGAGCGGCTAAGCTGTCACCGAGCTTACTCGCTCAGGTGTTGAGCGGGCTACCAACACAGCCCAGGAATGAAAATGTGCTGGTCGGCTTTGACACAGCCGACGACGCCGGAGTGTATCTACTGCGCGACGACCTCGCGATCGTTCAAACCGTCGACTTCTTTACGCCCATCGTCGATGACCCATATGACTATGGTCGTATTTCCGCATTGAATTCCATTAACGACGTGTGGGCGATGGCCGGCACTCCATTGACCGCGCTCGCAATAACCTGCTTTCCAAAAAAAGGCGTTGACCCGGCAATACTCGGCGAAATCATGCGTGGCGGTTTGGAGACGTTGAACAAATACGGCGTGACTTTGATTGGCGGCCACAGCGTCGACAGTGAGCAGATCATGTTTGGCTATGCGGTCACCGGCGTAATCGATCCTTCGAAGATTGCAACCAATTCAGGAGCGCGGGCGGGCGATGTCATTATTCTGACCAAGCCGATCGGTACAGGCGTGATTTCCACCGGAATCAAGTTCGGCAAAGCCGCCCCTGAGACTGTGGCGCTCTCAGTTGAGACCATGCTGACCCCGGGTCGATACGCCGCCGAAGCTATGCGTGAGTTTGGTGTCAAAGGAGCAACTGACGTGACAGGGTTCGCCCTGCTCGGCCACGCCTGGGAGATGGCCTGCGCCAGTAAGGTCACTATTGAAATCGACGGCGCGGCGGTGCCTCTGCTTGAGGGCGCCTTGGAGCTGGCGGCCGCTGGAATGCTAACCAGCGGAAACAAAACTAATCGTGAGTATCTTGGAGAGGACGTAAGGATTAACGACTCGGTTGACGAGAATCTCGTAAAGCTGTTGTTTGATCCGCAGACGGCGGGTGGGATGTTGATTTCAGTCGCGCCAGAAAAAGGTCGCGCACTGCTTCTGCGTCTGAATGAACAATATCCCTTCGCCGGCATTGTCGGCCGGGTAATAGATAAATCCGAACGCTCCATCCAGGTCGATTGATTGGGTATCAGGTGACTTCAAATGAAGCGATGAGACGATCCACTAATCACACTAAAACTACACCCTTAGTGTTGATTCGTGTATTTCGTGGACCGTATCATCCGGTGTTTTCCTGGGTTGGTTTGGTCGACACGTTCGAACGAAGTATCCTTAAGTAACCTAAATGGCATCCAGTATTCCAGCACCCCCGGCCGTTGCAGCGCCCTCAATAATCGAGCTTTACCGTGAGGTGCGCGCGCGCACAATGCAGATCGTGGCCCCGCTCGAGATCGAAGACTACGTAATTCAAACGGCGGAATATATGAGTCCGCCACGCTGGCACATCGGCCACACATCGTGGTTTTTCGAAACGCTGCTGCGGACTTACCAGGCCGGATACCAGACCTATTCCGAAGAGTTTCTCTTCTACTTCAATTCCTACTACGAAGGATTCGGCGCGCGTATCGAACGACCCAAGCGTGGGACTAAGTCCAGGCCTACCGTTAAAGCGACAGTCGCATACCGCAATCACATCGACGAACAGATGCTCCAGTTTCTGGACACGATCGAGGGCCATTCGAACTCAGAAACGATTCTGTCTCTCGCCCGCCTGGGACTCGAGCACGAAATGCAACACCAGGAATTGCTGGTTTACGACATCAAGCACCTCCTTTGCGATCAGTTTGCAGCGCCAATTCAAGCCGCGCCGCGGGAAACGGTGAAAGTCGACGGCATGGCGGAGATCGAAGGTGGGCTGTTTTGGCTGGGATATTCGACGCGGAGCAGTAGCCCGCCCTCGCTTCGGGGCAGTAGCCCGACCGTTAGGGAGGGCGTAGATCACGAAAAGTCACGCGACTCCAAAAACTACGATTTCGCCTTCGACAACGAAAAGCCCGCGCACCAGGTTTTCCTTCAGGACTACGCCCTGGATCGTCGTCTGGTCACAAATGGCGAATATCTCGAGTTCATGCGCGACAATGGCTACCAGGATTTTCGTTGGTGGTTTTCTGAAGGCTGGGAGGTAGTGAATCGCGACCACTGGCTCGGTCCAATGTATTGGGAATTTCACGACGGCGCATGGATGATCCGCGACTTCACGGGTCTTCATCCGGCGTCAGAAAAAGCCAACGAGCCGGTTTCACACGTCAGCTTTCACGAGGCGTCAGCGTTTGCGAAATGGGCCGGCAAACGTTTGCCCACAGAAGCTGAATGGGAAAAGGCTGCTACACACGACCCAGGCACAGACGGTCGCCTGGCGTTTCCCTGGGGTAACGACAAGCCGGACTCATCCAAAGCAAATCTTTTCGAAAACGGTCTCTGGGCGCCGGCGGCTACCGGTTCCTTTCCCGCAGGGGAGAGCAAATACAATTGCCACCAGATGATTGCCGACCTCTGGGAGTGGACCACCTCCGATTACGTTCCTTAACCAGGTTTTAAGTCCGAGTTTGACGAATACAACGATAAGTGGTTTGTGAATCAGAAGGTCCTGCGTGGCGGCTCATTCGCCACGCCGCAGTTACACATTCGCTCGACCTATCGAAACTTCTTTCACGCGCACGAGCGCTGGATGGTCTCAGGATTCAGGTGCGCGAAGGATTTGTAACGCAAACTGTTAGTTTGCGGCGGTGCGTATCGAGTTTTTGCAAACCCCGAAAACGATCCACGAATCCACACGAAGCGACAGGAAAAGAACTCATGGTTCGTATTACTTCGTGTCCTTTCGTGGATCGTATTCGTTCTGCTGCCTGCGCGGGTGCGTCATGTTTTGAAAGATGCAAAATTTCAACGGTTCCGCAAACTAACAGTTTGCGTTACGATTTGCCGCCATCATGAACATCTACATCAAACCACGGGAGAGCTTTATGAAGTATTTGAAGAGTTCTTTGGAGTTCATCAACTGAGATCGGCGGTAAACCAACTTTAGTGACAACAATCCTGAATGACATTGAAGTGCGTGTGCTTGGATGCCTGGTAGAAAAGCAGGTCACCACGCCCGAGTATTATCCACTGACACTTAATGCCCTGACACTCGCGTGTAATCAAAAGAACAATCGCAACCCGGTCACATCCTACTCGGAAACCGATGTGGCCCAGGGGCTGGAAACTTTGCGCGAGAAAAACCTGACTTACGTTTTTCACGGCAGCACCAGCCGGGTCCCGAAGTACAAGCACGTTATGCCCGAAGTTATGCACTTGAGCAAACCGCAGATGGCGGTCATGTGTGTACTGATGCTTCGCGGGCCCCAGACGGTCGGTGAGTTGCGGGGACATGGTGCGCGTCTCTACGAGTTTTCCGGATTGGAAGAAGTTGAAGAGACCTTAAACTCGCTCGTTTCTCGCGAACCGGAGTCATTGATTATGCGTCTGCCGCGCCAGCCCGGACAGAAAGAAGCTCGCGTGGCGCATCTGCTCTCCGGAGAGGTCTCTGTCGACTCACTGCCGGAAGATGCTACATCAAGCCGAAGCCGGTCACGTGTCGATAGCCAGAGCGATCGAGTGGCCGCGCTCGAAACTGAGGTCGAAAACCTGAAAACCGAAGTCGCACAGCTTCGCGATCAGTTTGACGTGTTCAAAAAACAATTCGAATGACTATCCACAGATTTCATAGCGCAGCCTGGGCCGCAACCAAAACGCAAGCGTTCAGCCGCGCGGAGCGATATTATTAGCACCGTGGCTTTAGCCCGGTGATCAGGATCCGTGACTAAGAAGGAGAACCGTTTCAACGGTTTGGTCGGGATTTGCTTCGCAGATTAGGTATAAGAGTTGGGTACGGATAGCGGATCCAGACCGAAATTCTCTAAACGGCCTCAGTTGAAATCGGTGTAATCTGCGTAATCCGCCGATATCTCGCGTCATGATTCACAAACTCCATTTCCCCCAGTCGCCACTCTCTCAATTTGTAGAAAACATCTGGCTCGTCCAGGGTTTTGCATCAGGGTATACGCGCGAAAAGATTCTGCCGGACGGCGCGATTGAGCTGATCATTGACCTGGACACCACTCCGAAAACTATTTTTGACGACGAAGCTTCACAGCGCTTTCGAACGGTCAGCAAGGGATGGATCTCCGGCGAACGGACGCGTTACATCGTCATTGGCGCGATGGCAAACCAATCTATGGTTGGCATCCGTTTCCGGCCGGGCCGCGCTTATCCGTTTTTTTCGTTTCCAATTTCGGAACTCAGCGAGACTGTAACGGAGCTGGATTTGATCTGGGGCGGCCTCGTAGACGAGGTTCGGGATCAATTGATAGGGATTGAATCACCGGACGAGCGATTACTACACCTCGAGTCGTTTCTATTGGGTCAAGCGCGACGGTCGCTCGAGTCGAACCGGTTAATTAGTTACGCCGTAAATCAGTTGCAGCACTCGCCGCAGTTCCTCGCCATTCGAGACCTGGCCAATACGATCGGCATAACCCAGAAGCATTTGATTTCGCAGTTTGAGAAGGTTGTAGGCCTACGGCCCAAGAGCTTTGCCCGCGTCTGCAAATTTCAGAAAGTCGTTAACTTGATTGAGCAACAAAAAGACATTGAATGGGCGGCCATTGCTGCTGACTGTGGTTATTACGATCAGGCCCACTTCATCCACGAGTTTCAGACGTTCTCAGGACTCAACCCTTCCGCCTACTTGAAACAACGCGGCGACTACGTAAATTACATCCCCATCAACTAATTCCCGCTAAGAGGCTACCAGCCCGCACCGCCAGGTTAATTTTTTACAATACACGGTCCGATGTTTTCCTTAGACTCCGCCGAGTAAGTAGGACAGACATTCCTGTCTGTCACGCGTGGCACGAAGGCCATTCGGCACCTGCAAGTCTGTCACGACAGGCAAACTTATCGAAGACAGGCAGGAATGCCTGTACATGGAGTCAAACTATGGACCTTTCAAACATCAACTATCTCGCTGTGATCGTCGCGGCGCTTTCAATTTTTATTCTCGGCGGGCTCTGGTATTCCCCAATGCTTTTCGGCAAGGCCTGGATGCGGGCCAACAATTTTTCGGAGGCCGATCTACAAACCTTTAGCAAGGCGCGAATGTTTGGCTGGTCATTTGTGTTTTCTTTAGTCATGGCGTTGAATCTCGCGATGTTTCTCGCCGGCCCGACAACCGACCTGACTTGGGGAATGATCGCAGGAGCATTGGCCGGTTTCGGCTGGGTCGCCATGGCAATCGCTATCATCGGCGTATTTGAAAACAAATCGTGGGCATACATCTTGATCAATTGCGGTTACATGACTGTAGCCTTCACTGTAATGGGCGCGATCCTCGGCGCCTGGCGATAGTACGCAGACTAGGCGGCGGCTCCGGGCCGCCACCAAAGGCGTGACTTGATCCGACAGCATCTCGTAACGCAGAGCGATCCCGACGAATATGATCGCAGGTCAGAAGCTATTTGGGTGGGGTTTTACTTTAAACTGTTTCTGCCCAATCAGCATAATTTGCTTAATCTGCGGATGTTCTTTTCAGTCTTAGGCCAATGTTTCATGTGTGCAATTTCCTGCCTCGTGGGTTATAATTTCCCAACCCATGAACTTCGAAATTTTTCATCCAGCGGTAGCGCGCTGGTTTACGAAGAGTTTTCCCTCGGCCACTGAGCCGCAGGAACAAGCCTGGCCGGCTATCAAAGCTCATCGCAATACTCTGATTGCCGCACCCACCGGTTCAGGTAAAACTTTGGCCGCTTTTCTGGCCGCCATTGATGATCTTGTGCGCCTGGGAGTCGAGGGTCAGCTCGAGGACAACACTCACGTCGTTTACGTTTCTCCGCTCAAGGCGCTCAGCAACGACATCCAACGCAATCTCCAAATCCCGCTGGCCGGCATCCAGGAAGAACTGCGGGCGCTCGGGTTGCCTGAGGTGAACATACGCACCCTCGTGCGCACAGGAGATACACCGGCGTCTGAGCGTACGGCGATGACCAAACGGCCGCCTCACATCGTGGTCACCACTCCTGAATCCCTATACATCCTTTTGACCAGCGACGGCGGGCGTCGCATGCTGCAAACGACACGCACGGTAATACTGGATGAAATCCACGCTGTAGTTGGTGACAAGCGCGGCTCACACCTCGCGCTATCTTTGGAACGCCTTGAGCAACTTGTCGGTCAGTATCAAACCGAACAACCAGGTTCCCACGCCGGCGATGAGTTATTTCCCCGACACCCGACACCGGACACCCGACACCCTAAGCTCGTCCGCATCGGTCTCTCCGCCACCCAACGCCCGATCGAAGAAGTCGCTCGTTTTCTAGTCGGCGCCGCAAACATAAAAAGCGACGGCACACCTGACTGCGCCATAGTGGACAGCGGTCACACTCGTCGTCTGGACCTGGCGATTGAGCTTCCCGATTCGCCTTTGCAGGCTGTGATGTCCGGCGAGGTTTGGGATGAAGTTTACGATCGTCTGGCGCAACTAATCCGCCAGCACAAGACGACGCTGGTTTTCGTGAACACCCGCCGGCTGGCCGAACGTGTTGCGCGTCATCTCGGCGAACGCATCGGCGATGAAAATATTGCCGCACACCATGGAAGTCTCGCGCGCGAGCAGCGGCTGGCTGCCGAGCAGAGACTGAAGGCCGGTGAGTTAAGTGCTTTGGTTGCGACCGCTTCCCTGGAACTCGGAATCGATATCGGCGACGTCAATCTTGTTTGCCAACTCGGCTCGACGCGTTCAATTGCCAGCTTCCTGCAACGTGTCGGGCGTTCCAATCACACCGTTGCAGGGTTCCCGAAAGGCAGGATCTTTCCTCTTTCGCGAGACGAATTGGTTGAGTGTACAGCGATACTCGACGCCGTGCGACGCGGTGAACTCGATCGGCTGGAGCTGCCCGAACAGCCCCTCGATATTCTCGCGCAACAGATTGTGGCTGCCTCCGCGCCGGAAGAATGGAGCGAAGCTGATTTATTCGAGATGGTCCGCCGGGCCTATCCATACCGAAATCTCGAACGAACTAAGTTCAATGAAGTGATCAGGATGCTCGCCGAAGGTTTTTCGACCAAGCGCGGCCGCCGTTCTGCCTATCTCCATCACGATGCCGTCAATCAACGCATCCGCGGGCGGCGCAACGCTCGTTTGTCAGCGATTACATCCGGTGGCGCCATTCCTGATACCGCAGATTATGCAGTGGTCCTCGAGCCGAGCGATCTCGTGATCGGCTCCGTCAACGAAGACTTTGCGATCGAGAGTTTGCAAGGTGACATCTTCCAACTCGGCAACACGTCCTGGCGCGTGTTGCGGGTAGAGCAAGGTAAGGTGCGGGTCGAGGATGCTGCCGGACAACCACCGTCAATTCCCTTCTGGCTGGGCGAAGCTCCCGCACGTACGCACGAGTTGTCGGTGTCTGTGTCGCGCTTGCGTGAAGAAGTGGCGAACAGAGTTGAGGTGTCTCAGGTCCGGGTGGTTGACGACTCCGAGCCAAATACCGATCCCGGTCTGACCCAATCGCTGAATCTTGAACCGGCAATCAAGTATCTGACTGATGAAGTCGGGATCTCTCAAGCCGCGGCTGAACAGATCGTCGAGTATCTCGCCGGCGCCAAAGCTGTCCTCGGCGTGATGCCGTCGCAGGACAATCTGGTTTTGGAACGGTTCTTTGACGATAGCGGCAGCATGCAACTTGTCGTGCATTCGCCGTTTGGCAGCCGGCTGAATCGCGCCTGGGGTTTGGCGCTACGAAAGCGCTTTTGTGTGAAGTTTAATTTTGAGTTGCAGGCTGCCGCCACAGAAGATGCCATCGTTCTCTCGCTTGGTCCAACCCATAGTTTTCCGCTCGAGGACGTCTTTCATTATTTAAACTCCAAGGGAGTTCGCCAGCTTTTGTGTCAGGCATTGCTTGATGCGCCGATGTGGAACATTCGCTGGCGTTGGAACGTCACGCGTTCGCTGGCGGTCCTGCGCCGCCGCGGCGGCAAAAAGATTCCGGCACAGCTGCAACGCATGGATGCCGAAGATTTGTTGACGGCAATCTTCCCCGATCAAGTCGCATGTTTCGAGAATCTTCCGGCGGGCGCGCGCGAGATTCCCCAACATCCTCTGGTTGACCAAACGGTCAAGGATTGTCTGGAAGAGGCAATGGACGTCGACGCCCTCGAACGGCTGCTCACTGCGATCGAACGGAACGAGAAGAACCTGTTTGCCCGCGACGTGATCGAGGCATCACCACTCGCGCAGGAAATATTGAACGCTCGACCATATGCCTATCTCGACGATGCCCCCTTAGAGGAGCGGCGCACGCGGGCTGTGTTTCAGCGGCGTTGGCTGGACCCGCAAACCGCGTCTGACATGGGCAAGCTCGATCAGGGTGCAATTGATCGCGTGCGCGATGAGGCGTGGCCCCGGGTAGAGAACGCTGATGAACTACATGATGCGTTAGTTGAGTTGGGATTTCTGACTGCTGAGGAAGGCAGTGAGTGGTCGGCTTTTCTCACGGAACTGCAAAACGATCGACGCGCCGCGGTACTCGAAATACCTGGGACCGCGGGCGTCTCGCCCGCATCGTTGGGGGAGAATAATCCAGAGATTCAGCACGACCTGGCCACGGGGGCGGGCGAGACGCCCGCGGTCCCAGTAAAGGCGGGCCCGGTGGAGAAAGTGCAACTGTGGGTCGCTGCTGAACGGCTACCACAGATTGAAGCCATCTATCCATCACCAGCGCTTCGGCCACCGATCGTCGCTCCCTCCAGTCTGGGAGAAAAAGCATGGTCGTTTGAAGACGCCATGGTGGAGGTGCTTCGCGGGAGATTGGAAGGTCTGGGCCCGGTGACGGTTGAGAGCCTGGCGAATTCGATGGGGCTTGGTAACGCCGAGGTCGAAGCCGGCTTGCTGAAACTTGAGGCGGAGGGTTTTGTGATTCGCGGCAAGTTCACTCCCGGCAACGAAATAACTGAGTGGTCCGCTCGCCGTCTTCTTGCCCGCATTCATAGTTACACGTTGAACCGTTTGCGACAGGAGATCGAGCCTGTCTCAACTGCCGACTTCATCCGTTACCTTCTGGCCTGGCAAAAGCTGGCGCCCGAACATCAGATGGAAGGGCCGGGGAGTGTGCGGGCAATCATCGAGCAGCTGGAAGGCTTTGAAGCGCCGGCGGCCGCGTGGGAAGGTGAACTGCTTCCCAGCCGGCTCGCGGAATACGATCCGGCGTGGCTCGATGCGTTGTGTTTGTCGGGTGAGGTTGTATGGGCCAGGTTAACACCTCCTGCACGTTCGTCGGGTTCGACTTCTGAAAACGGGGTTGAGAAAACGCGCGGAGCCGCGCCGGTCCGCAACACGCCCATTGCCCTGTTGCAAAGAAAGAATTTCGCGATCTGGAGTTCGGTGTTTCCACAACCATCGCTGAGCGAACTCGAATTCTCCAGCACCACTCAAGCGGTCCATAATTATCTATCCGCGCGCGGCGCCTCCTTCTTCACAGACATCGTCGAAGGCACAAAACTTTTGCGCAGCCAGGTCGAGGAAGCATTGGGTGACCTGGTAGCGAACGGCCTCGTAATTTCAGACAGCTTCGCCGGACTGCGCGCGCTGTTGACACCAGCTAGTCGCAAGACGCAAGCGGCAGCAAAACGAAAGCATCGTCAGCCCGTTTACGAAATGTCGAGTGCCGGCCGTTGGTCATTATTACAGCGCACTACTGGGACCGCGGGCGTCTCCCCCGCACCATCGAACGGCGCGGCCTTTCGAGGCGGTTTCGTCAGGGATGGCGCAGCAGTTTCCCCGGAAGCCGCCGAAGAAATCGCGCGCATTCTCCTCAAACGCTACGGGGTCGTATTCAAGCGTTTGCTCGAGCGGGAAGGCATCGCTCTGCCGTGGCGTGTGTTACTCAGGATTTATCATCGTCTCGAAGCACGCGGGGAGATTCGCGGCGGACGATTCGTGGGTGGAATTTCAGGTGAGCAGTTTGCACTTCCGGAAGCGGTAGGGATGTTGCGGGCCATTCGTCGCGCCCGAACCGGAACTGTTGACTTTGGTTTCCGCTCAGCCACGCTCATGGAATCGGCGCCCGGCTCGCTCGCTGTAGGTACACCACCGGCTCAAACTTCTTCAGGCGATTCGCTTGAAAACATGATCTCCGTCAGCGCCGCCGACCCTCTGAACCTGGTTGGCATCATCACGCCCGGCGGACGAATTACTGCGTTTACCTCAAACCGAATCCTCTATCACAACGGCGAACCGGTCGCGGTGCTGGAGTCAGGCGAAACGAAATTCCTTGTCGAGCTCAGTCGCTCAATGGAATGGAAAGCGAAAGCCGCCCTCATGCGCAAAGCCACTCCTCCGCCGCTTCGTTCTTATCTTCGTAGACCGGCGTAAACATTTTGAATGTTTAATCTTCATAGTCGAGTTTGAAGAAGTCGCGCTGGGTCTTCAAGTCACTCAGCTGTTCAGGTTTTCAAGAAGCCCTTGGACAATAATTCGCGCCCCTGCTGCCTTTGGACTTTGGACTTTGGACTTTAAGTCATACAGGATTCAGCATCACGATCTCGGCACGTTCGCGGGCGCTGTCGAGGAAGGCATCTGTGTCGGATTCGATCTTGGCTTCGGCGAGGGTCTTTTCGATCTCAGCGGAAGCCTGTTCAAGCGTAGGAATGATTTGACCCGGAGCGCGACTCCTCAGGCGCGGCACATAAACATCGCGATAGTAATCCGCGATCTCTTTCTGAGTAATCACCACAAAGTTGCGAAAACGGAAGTCGAGATACTTCTCAATCTTGAGACGTTGCTCGATAATCTCGTCCAGCTTTTCCGCCGTTAATCCCACGCGTTGCAATCGTTGTTGAAATTCTGTGAGCGACGAAAATAACTTTACCAGCTCGTCGCGCGAGTTTTTTATCTCTTCAGGGGTAGGTTCAATCGATGGGAGCTTCTCGGCTTCCTGAAGGATAAGACGCTGATCGACAAGCAAGGTGAGCGCGTGGTTAAGATCTTTCGAAGTTGGGTTGGCGAGTGGCGTGTCGGGCTGCAGCGCCAACTGCCACAGCAGATCGGAGTAAGTGATCAGACAGATGTTGCGACAATCCGGAACGACGCCGGCATTCACGGTCGAAACCATCTTGTCGACGACCTCCTGCTGCGCGCCAAGGGCAAAGCGCAAAGGGCAAAGGGCCGGTGAGCCAAGGGCTAAGCGCAAAGGGCAAAGGGCAAGAATCAGGAAAAGGGACGCCATAATCCGTCGCCCGTAGCCGCTGAATTTGATAGTCATAACATTTTCCTCTCGCCCCTTAGCTCTTTGCTCTTCGCTCTTTGCTCTTTGCTCTTTGCTCTTCGCTCTTTGCCCTAGAACGCTTGCGTAAACCGGAAATGGAACTGCGTGCGCTTCAGCCGATAGATCGCCGGTGTGCCGTCGAACGAGATGCCGTTTCGCCCACGCTGCGGAATCAGAAACTCGGGCGGGTTCATCAGGTAACCGTAATCGATCGCCAGCGCGCCTCCGAGTGGAGTTTGAATTCTAAAGCCGAGTCCGAGCGTGTGCGCCCACCGCGCACGCAGGTTTGCCGCATTGATAGCCGCCAACACATCGCCGGGCGGTACAGGATCATCATCCTTGCCAAACAGATCGCCGACGCGTCGAAACACATTGCCGCCGTCGTAGAAAGGAACCATCTGCAGAGACCTTGAAACAGGGACACGCGCCTCCAGGTTAACGACTGCCAAAGCGTTGCCGCCCACTGGTACCGTAAACGGATTCAGGAAAATCGGGTTCTTGTCCTGATCCAAAAAGGTTCCTTCAGGAATCACCGCGAGGCGCGGTCCGGCCTCTTCGAAGTCGAAGCCCCTTAAAGTGGTTGAGCCGCCGGAGAAAAATCGCTCGCTGATTGGCAGCGTCAGGTCGTTTTCGTCGATGCGGCCATTGCCGTCGCGGTCACGCGGATTGAAAAGATTCGCCAGACCGATGGTGGCATTAGCGGCGAAGACGGTGCCATTCAACCTGTTCACTTTGTGATAACGACGATAGCTGGCCTGCAGCTTATTGAACGAAAGATTGCCGCCGAGTTGACGCAGAGCAATCGCGTAGTCAAGGTTGAAGAATGCGCCGCGCGTCGCATCCAACTGGTTGTAACGACAAACCTCACCTGGCGCGCCCGTCTCCTCATCCGGGTTTCGCACGGCCCCGAGTAGACCGCGTTCGCATCGCTCGCGCGTGTCGCGAACGAATGAAGTCCCAAAACGCGAAAGGCGTACGGCCCGATCAGGATGCAGAATTGGCCTGATTACCAAACTCTGCAGATTGAAGAGTCGAACGTCTTCGTAACTATACCGGGCAAACAGGATTGTGCGTGTTTTCTGATCAAGCACTCGACGCGTTTCTATGATCGCGGTGAATCGATTGATGGTTGGTTCCCTTCCTCGAACACCAAACTCATCAAGGGCATTTCCCTCCGTGTCGAGCCGCTGCACAATTCCCATGGTCCCCCGGTCTATTGCCGAGCGGAAGAACCGCGTCACAGTCGAATCACGCCGGTATTCGAGAGAAACACCCAGCGGCGCAAACTGCTTCTCGCCATACCGTGCAAAGCGCGGATCCAGATATTCAAATCGCAACAACTGCTGACTGCGACTCGCACGCAGACGCATGGCTCCATGGCGCAGTTTGTTCATCAAGTTGACGTTGCTAATCTCAAACAAACCCAGCGCGCCGGTGTCGGTTGAAAAGCCGCCGCCGTAGTCCATCACTCTGGGTTTCTTCTCTTCGACGTCGATGATCACATCGCGTTGTTTGAAGCCCGCCAACGTTTCGCCAGCCGGCTCCGACCGAATAATCACCTGCCGGTACGCATCAGTCAGATACAGCTCGCGCTCACTTTCGGCGATTCGATCCGAACGCAGGACATCGCCCTCGGCGATCAGAATCACTCGCAGGATTGCGTCTCGCTTGGTGCGTTGCGTACTCGCGCTTCCGGTTACACCGTTGATAACGATGCGATTGATAAAGACCTTGTCGCCTTCATTCGTAATCGAATAAATCAGTCTGACCTGCTCCTCGTCACCCTTCTTAGGCAGCTCGACGATAGAAAAGTCCATCTGGGCATTTACATAACCGTCGCGAGAATACAGCGCCACCAGCCGTTCGCCGTCTGCTCGCGCCTGAGATCGCGAGTAGGGGGCGTCTATCACCGTTTTCAATTCCTCGCGCAGTCTTTCATCCGTATAGATGGTGTTTCCGCGGACCTCTGACGCGGCGACCCGTGTAAGAGATCCTTCTTCAACCTCAAACGTGATAATTAAGCTTTCGCCGTTGATCGAAACACCTTGAAGCACGTTGACGTTAGCGCGACGATAGCCAAGATCTCGCATGTAAGCCTGGATGGTGCGCTGGTCCTGTACCAGAAGCGTCAGACTGGTGTAGCCACGCCCATAGCCCAGCAATGGAATCAATCCGAGGGGGTTGGCTTTCTGAGTTCTGAGGTCTGCCGCAACGTCCTCATAGGTGAGCTTGTTAGTGCCGGTGATGCGAATATCAGTAAGCTTGAAGCGCCGGCCGCGTTCGATGTCATAACGTATTTCGACGGTGCGACCGCTCAACGTTTCGGGATTCAAATTGTCGCAGGTTGTGGACGTGCCGTTTTCTCCAAGGTCGGGAGTCGACGGCGTCACGGTACAGACAGCAGTCACTTCGGTGAAGAAATACCCTTGCTCCTGAAGTTTGTTTCGAATCCGACGCGCGCCCTCGATGATCGCTGAAGTGTCGATGTTGCCTTCACGCTTCACCGGCAGGAGTTCGCGCGCTGTCTTCTCCTTCATCGGATAGTTTGGCACGGTGATAGTGACTTTTGGCCCTACCGCACCCTTGAGATTTATCACCACCCTATTGCTCTCCGGATCGCGCACGACACGAGGATCGTCAAGCAGCGGCGAAAGGTAGCCTTTATCGATAATGGCCTGACGGATGGTTTTGACGTCCTGGCCCAACGCCTCACGCGTGAATGGTGCGCCGTCTCCGAGCTTCAGCAGCGGGCGCACCGGCGCGGGCTCAAGTCCCTTGATCTGAAAGTTGAATGACTCGACCCGAGCCTGCTCTCCAGGAGTGACACGGTAAGTTACAGTGGCTCTTGTGCCGGTCGGATCCAGTTGTTCAATCGGCTCGACCACCGCATTGAAGTAACCCTGGTCGCGCAGATAGACCAAAAGCTCATCAGTGTTACGAATAATTATCTGTTTCGTAAGCCGCGTGCCGGGCTGAGTAAGATTCACTCGACCACGAAGCTCGTCTTCCGGAATCGGAGTGCCATTGGCTGGGCCAATCTCAAACCTAACGTCTGCGATTTGCACTTGACGCTGAATAACGAAGCGCAGACGAATAGGACCCCGGTCACCCGGGCCAGCGTCAAATACCTCGACTCTCGCGTTCGCTACCCGTTCTGAATCAAACAGGAACTGCAGAGCATTGCGAATGTTAACTGCGGAAAATTCCGTGTTTGGAGCCAGCCTGATGAGGGAAAGGAATTCCGCTTGGGCGGCCGGATCGGCAGGAGAGCCTTCGAAAGTGATTTCAATCGCGGTGATTTGTCGGCCCTCGTATTCCTCGAAGGTCTTACTGGCCCGGGCGCTTGAAACAAGACTCAACGTCGTCGCGACAACAAATGCAACCGCAACCAACCAGCGAGTTAATTTTGAGGGTAGTGGTTGCGCGCGGCTTTGCCGCCTGATGTGCGAAAGCGGCTGTGCCCTTCCGTCACCTGCTGCCAC